>Ga0315285_10002525_pt1 | contig 19090 bp, 18 predicted proteins | sample YL17G09_36_MG_FD_203698 | JGI IMG/M metagenome (GOLD analysis project Ga0315285, IMG submission 203698) | Sediment microbial communities from Yellowstone Lake, YNP, Wyoming, USA - YL17G09_36 | ecosystem: Environmental > Aquatic > Freshwater > Lake > Sediment | place: USA: Wyoming | collected...
ATTCTTGCGCGGATGGCGGCAAGGGCGTCGGCGGGCGGGCGCCACATTCCACAGGCGAGGAAGCACTCCTTGGGATCGATGTGGAAGTACAGGCCGGGGGCGTGGACGTCGTCGCCGCGCTCGTGCCGGAACTGGATGCCGATGTTCGTCTTGTACGGCGTCTTGTCGGGCGAGAACCGCGTGTCGCGGTAGATCCGCATCAGCGATCCGCCGGCGGGGCTGGGGTCGGCGTAGATGTGCCGCGACACGCGCTCCAGCGGCCCCGCCATCGCCTCGATGAACGCCAGGGCAGGCCCGCGGACGGACTGCTCGTAGCGGTCCTTGTTGGCCTGGAACCACGCGCGGTTGTTGCTGCGGGCCAGTGCCGCCAGGAACCGCACCGCGTCGGCTGGAAAACCGTTGAATGCCATTGCTCATCAGTCCTTTCAATCCTTGCGCCGCAATTGTAGCTGCAATTGTGGATCGTTGACAATCTTCCGGTCTGCCGCTAAGGTTCCCCGTTAGAAACCAGCGCACATGGTGGAGTTCTCATGGCAATGGCCGGCAACACTGTCGAAATCACGAAGTTCAACCCCAATGCCGTGTTGCCGTATGAACTGCGGCTCCTGGACTTCCAGACCGCGATGCAGGACGTCTACGACTTCTTTCGCGACGTCAACGCCCTTCTTATCAAGAAGGGCTTGCGGCGTCTGGACGACATGCTGCGCCCCGCCATCATGTCCGGAGTCCTATCGGACATGCTGACAGCAAGCCTTGCCAGCCACGCAAGGGTCTTGACGGAAAATCGTTTCTTCAACGGGCACCCGGACCTGGTTGTGCAGGGCGTGTATGTTGACAACAGCGTGAAAGCCGGCACGGAAGGCGTTGAGATAAAGACCACGAGGAAACCGGGGGGAGCGGTGGATACGCATGGTGCCAGGGAGCAGTGGATGTGCGTCTTCGTCTACGACGTGGACACCATCTCGGAACCAGCCTCCGAGCGACGGGCCATGAGCATTACGGAAGTGTATCTCGGCCGGGTAACCGTTGACGATTTCCGGCGGAACCCTCGAGGAGAATTGGGGACACGAACCGCGACTCTCCACAAGGAAGGTATCCAGAAGCTCAGGCGGAATTGGGTTTATAAGCTGTGACCTGCCCGTTCGGTTGGTATTGGCTCAACCGCGGGATTGCCTTGCAGGCCATGTCGAAGTAGAAGCCGTCTTTCTCCACACCGAGGCTCTGGTATCCAACGGCTTCGGCGGCCGCCAGCGTGGACCCTGCTCCGGCAAATGGATCCAGTACAACCCCCTTGCCCACCGGCAACACAGCCCGGACAAGCTGGCGCAGGAATGCTTGCGGCTTGAGGCTGGGATGGGGCGCCAGGTCGCGTTCCTGCTTCCTTGTCGGGCTGGAGCGAATCACATCCCCGAACGGCGTCTTTTCGCCGGGACGGCGAAACCCCCCCGTTTGCCACTTCCTGAGGTTGTCCTGCACCCTACCCTCGATTGGCCTGCGATAGACGATCCACGGTTCCCACATCGACCGGGGCATAACGCTCACATCTCGAAACTCATGGTGGGCGGCCTTGGGGCGGTCTCCGCCTCTCATGGTCATGGTCAAGCGGATTATCTCGCCGCGCCGTTCCAGGCCGGCGTCGGCCAGCGCTGCCGAGACGATATATGACAGAAGCGGGTTGGAAGCCAGGACAACATGGGCCCCCGGGACCAGCTTTGGAAGCAGCCGCGTCGCCCAGAGGAAGAAGAAGTGGCCTATGTCTTGAAGTTGGTCGGCGCTAAGAGTCGTGAACCTCGGCAGGGGGGAACGTTGATGCCCGTCAAAAGAAGGAGGAATCCTCCAGACGCCGCCATGGCCATTGCGGAGCTTTGCCTGCTGTTGCGGCGTGTATTCGTGCAGGCCGTACGGAGGATCGGTTACGACGGCGTGGATCGTGTTGTCATCTTGCTCTTGTAGCCAGTCGAAGCAGTCGGCGTGGAAAAGTGTCGACCGGCCCATTCGGAAAGGCTCTCTCTCACTTGCGCTGCTCTGGACGCCGGTCGTCTCGGCCGGGGGGGACGTCAGGGCCGCGGGGCTATAGAGCCCGCGATCCTCGCGGAGGAAGAGCGAGGGCGTGTTCAGCCGCAGGTACGAGCGAATGGAAGAAGAGGGAGTCGCGCCGATCAACCTGCAAACAAGGCCCTCTATCTCTTTGACTGACAACGGGCCGGAGGCAAGGGACAAAGCGCGAACTACGGCGTCACGAACGTGTCCGGGAGGGTATCTTGTCTCTTCCATGCGACACACGCTAGACGTCTGGACGTCTTTTGTCAAGAGAGAACTGAGAATTGGGAGAGAATTATCCGAGCCATAATTATCCGCGCCGGAAGGTGGACCGGGCATGTCAACGGCTCCGCGCACCATCCCGGCCCTGCCGGGGGCCTACTTGGGTTTCGTGGCCGCGGCGGGGCGGGGTTTCTTGAAGATGTCCACGGGCACGTCGTTTTCCCGCGGCGCGCCGGGCGTGCTCCGGCCGGCGTCGGCGTACTTCTGGAGCAGGGCGGTCAGTTGCGCGACTATCTCCGGGTGTTTGTCCTGGAGGTTCTCGCGCTCGCCGATGTCGGCGTCCATATCATAAAGCTGGACGTCGGGCAGGCCCTGTTGCCTGGCTTCGGCGTCGCCGGGTTTGGCCCAGCCGCCCGAGCCGGCGCAAAGCAGCAGCTTCCACTTGCCCTGGCGGATGGCGAACCTGCCGCTGGCGGAGTGGTGGACCACCGCCTCGCGGATGGGCGCGTCCCGGCCTTTCAGCAGCGGCAGGATGCTGATGCTGTCCTCGCCGGCGGAGTCCGGCAGCTTCGCCCCGACGATCTCGGCGCACGTGGCCAGCAGGTCGGTGTGGCAGGTAAGCTGCCTGCACGTGGCGCCCGCCTTCGTCACGCCGGGCCAGCGGGCGAAGAACGGCACGTGGTGCCCGCCGTCCCATGCGTCGGCCTTGTAGCCGCGGAACTCGCCACTGGGGTAGTGGCCCTTGGCCTCCAACTCGGGCGCGCCCGCGTACGGCGCCATGCCGTTGTCGCTGGTGAATATCACCAGCGTGTTCTCAGCCACGCCGGCCTTGTCCAGCGTGTCGAGCACGCGCCCAACCATGGCGTCGACTTCCATGACCAGGTCGGCGTAGACGTTCAGCCCGCTCTTGCCCTTCCAGTCGTCGGTGGGCGATAGCGGCGTGTGCGGGGCCGTCAGCGGGAAGTACACGAAGAACGGCTTGTCGGATTTGGCCTGCTTCTGGATGTACTGGCAGACCTTGTCGGTGATGGTCGGCAGGATCGGCTCGAACTTCCAGCCGGGCATGGCCGCGCCTGGCGTGGAGTTGATATTCTTGCCCACGACGCCGAGATGTTCGGTCGGGTTGCCCTGAAGGCGGTCGTTCTCGATCCAGCAGTACGGGGGCCAGTTCGGAACATCGACGCCGAAGTAGTAATCAAAGCCCCTGGCCGTGGGCCCGCCGGGGATCGGCTGGTCGAAGACCGGCTTGTTGTCCTTCCGGGGCCAGTCCCAGCCGAGGTGCCACTTGCCCACACACGCGGTGTTGTAGCCGTTCTGGCGGAGCAGGCCCGGCACGGTCAGCCGGTCGGGCGCAATCAGCGGCTTGCCGTAGACGCCGACGATTCCGTCTATCAGGACTCGCCATGAATATCGCCCGGTGAGCACGCCGTAGCGGGTCGGGCTGCACACGGCCGAGCCGGAATGAGACTCGGTGAATGTCACGCCCTGGCTGGCGAGGCGGTCGATGTTGGGTGTGGGGATCTTGCCGCGTTTGGGGTTGAGGCACTGCACGTCGCCGTAGCCGAGGTCGTCGGCGAGGATGAAGACGATATTGGGTTTGGCCTTGTCGGCCTTGTCGGCCGGGACGGCTTGGGCCGGCGCGGCCTGGAGCATCCGCCAGGGCAGCACGGATCCCGCCAGGACCCCCGCCGTGAACTTGAGAAACGATCGCCGGTTTATCGCATGCTGGCACATGGCACTCTCCTTCATCTACGCGTTGATTTGCCGCGACATTTTAACGCGCGCGACGGGAGAGAAGCCAGCGGGAAAGGGCCAAAAACGCATCCGACGGCGGCCGAAGCCGCGGAGGGGCGAGCCTGCCGCAGCCTTGTCAATCGCCTTGCGTCATTGCCCGGCTTCCATGCCGCACCGCACGGCCGACAGAAGGCGAAGGTGCGTGCGTTCCTCGGCTATTACGGCCTCGATGGCGTTGCCGGGCGGGAGGTTCCTGGCGAGATGAGTGTAGAACCTGACGGCCTCGGCTTCCATTTTCACGGCCATGTTCAGCGCGTCGATGATGTTGCCGCCGCAGGCGACCTGGCGGATGGTTTCGGAGGTCGGCACGACATTTTCCCTGATGCGGCGCCGGGCGGCGGCAGCCTGCTCATCGGCAAGCATTACCGACTCGCCCCGCGCGGCCAGGTCGCTGTGCAGCCGGCGGAAAATCTCGCGGTGCTTGTCTTCCTCGGCCGCCAGGCGGTGGCAGAGTTGGAAGACCCGCGGATCGCGTGTTGCCCCGCCCAGGGCCTCGTAGAAATCCCGGCCAAGCTCTTCCATCTGGACGGCCATCTGGATAACTTCGTCCTGGGTAACGCGGCTTTGCATCTTGCCTGCCATTTCGATGTCTCCCGGCTAAGTTCACGGCGCGGCCGGCGCCCGACTCCCGGGACCGCCGTCATCCCCGCTATCGGCCGGACCACCGGGCGGCTTGAGTAAGCGATTCGTGCGGGCGGGCTCTTCTTCATCCCCGTTCACGGGGCTTGGCGGGGATCTCCAGGTCGTCGGCTGTGGCCAGGTGAGTGATAAGCCGTGCATTGGGTGCCATGTTCTCCATTACGGCTAAAAGGATGCCCGCTCTTTATATCACCGTGGTTTGCCGAGCCCTTGGGGGCTCGGCCAAGACATGTGACCTTTTTTCCTTTTACCTCTGTGCTTCCGCGTCTCTGCGGTAAGCCTTGCCGTTTTTTCTTCTCACAGCCGGGCGAGGAAATCGGCCATGCGGACCTCGGGATTCAGGCCGAGGCGGGTCAGGCAAAAGTCGTAGCGCACCGGGTCGTCGGGGCTGATGGCGGCGAATGCCCGGGTGATCTCCAGGGCGCAGCGGCCATCGGCGGCGTTGCGGGCGGTGAGCTTGAGGGTGCGGGCGATGCGGTGCATGTGGACGTCAACGGGCACGATGAGCATTCGCGGCGGAATGCGGTCCCAGCCGCCGGGGTCGACCTCGTCGCGGCGGATGAGCCAGCGAAGCATCAGGTGGAGCCGTTTGCACGCGCTTCCGCGGGCGGGGTCCGGAAGCAGGCTCACGGACGGGCCGAAGGCGGACAACTCGCCGACAAGCCCCGCCAGGGCCGGGGCGAGAGTCTCGTCGCCGGGGTGGATATTACCGGCCAGGCACTCGCCGAGCGAGCCGTGCCGGGCGATGCACCGGCGCGTCCCGGCCAGCATGGCGGCAAGGTCGTCGCCGGTCGTCCAGCGATGCTTGAAGCCGGCCAGGTCCAACTTCATGCGGGCCGGCGCGGTGTCAACGACGTACTTCGCCGGCGCGGCGCCGAGGCGGTCAAGTACACGCCGCACACTGATGAGGATCTGCGCAACCCGCCCGTATGCCAGCGCAGCCGCGATCAGCGCGACGATCTCCCTGTCGGCTGGATCAGCGTAGTCGTAAAGGAACTCCAGCGGGTCCGGGTGGACGAATTGCCGCTTGTGGTACGTGCGGTACTGGTGCTCGAGGGCGTCTTTGTACTGTCGGGCCGGCATAAGCGCGATCCTGGCGTCGGGCGCCTGTCGCGCTCATTGTAGCACGGCCGGGCGCGACATTTCACACGGGTGAGAACTCTTCCTTGCCCACACCGCATTCCGGGCAGACCCAGTCCGCGGGCACGTCGGCGAAGGGCGTTCCGGGCTTGACGCCGTTGTCGGGGTCGCCCTTTTCGGGATCGTATATGTACCCGCACACGTTGCACACGAATTTCTGCATTGCTGTTCCTTTGTCCTTCGGTCGCGTAAAATAGTGTCGTACGTGTTTAGCTACCTTGTTTACCAAGCCCTGGCGCCGCCCTGGCGCCGCCATGAGTGGCGCTTCTTTTAACCCCTCCCCCTTGACCCCAACGGGGCAGGCGGGGGAGGTCCCGGCTTCAGCCGGGGGTGGGGGTGAGGGCCACCCCATGTCGACCCGTAGCCCATCACCCCCACCGGCCCTAAAGGGCCAGCTCCCCCGTCAAGGGGGAGGGGTTGCGAAGCGCTCAGGATATGCCTCGGCCAGGCGCCGGGCGACCTTCGCGCCGAGCTCGCGGCAGGCGGCTAAGTCCTCGGCTGAGGGAACGTACTTCACTCGGACGGGTTCGGCGACCTGCTCGACCTTCATCGCATCCAGCATGCCGGACAACAGCTTTGTGGCCTCGCCGCTCCAGCCGTACGAGCCGAAGGCCGCGCCGATAAGCCCTGCCGGCCTGAGCCCCTGGAGGTAGCACATCACGTCGGCGACGGTGGGGAAAATCTGGTTGTTTATGGTCGGCGAGCCGACGATCAGTGCGGCGGCCTCGAGGACCTCGGTTGCCACGTCGCTGCGATGCGAGCTTTCCAGCGGCATGACGACCGCCGTTGCCCCGCCGCCAGCCAGGCCGTCGCGGACGGCCTCGGCCATCTTCCGCGTGCTCTGCCACATCGTGTCGTAGACAACTACTGCCTTTGGCGCGCGCCGGCAGCCGGCCCATCGCTGGTAAAGCTCCAGCACCCGCGGGAAGTTTCTTCGCCATATGGGTCCATGGTCCGGACAGACGAGCTTGAAGTCCAGGCCGCTGCCGGTCAGCCTGGCCAGGGCCTTCTTTATGGGCGCCGCCAGCGGCATGAGGATGTTGGCGTAATACTTGGCCAACTCGTGCTCCAGCGGCAGGGCGCCGAACTCATCGTCGAACCGCTCGGCCGAGGCAAGGTGCATGCCGAACGCGTCCTGGCTGAACAGCACGCCGGGGCCGTGAAGGTAGCTGACCATGCTGTCGGGCCAGTGGCACATGCGGGTCTCGAAGAACGAGAGCTTGTCGCTGCCGAGGTCCAGCACCTGGCCGTCATTGACCGCGACGACCTCCAGGCCGGCGCCGAAATGCTCGCTAAGCGCGCTTAGGCCCTGCCGGCTGGCGAAGACCATCTCCGGTTTCACCGCCGCCGCGACCCGCGGCAGGCAGCCGGTATGGTCCATCTCCGAATGGTTCGAAACGATGTAGTCGATCTTCGCCGGATCGATCACCGACGAGATCCGCGCCATCAGCTCGTCGTAAAACGGCGCCTTCACGGTGTCGATCAGCGTCACCTTGTCCGCCAGTACCAGAAAGGCGTTGTATGTCGTGCCGCGACTTGTGAGGTAGCCGTGGAAGTTGCGGACCTCCCAGTCGATCGCGCCGACCCAGTAAACCCGATCGGCGACCTTCACGGCCGTCAGTTCCCGCGTCATTGTCAATTTCCCGCGGCTGCCAGTTGCTTGCTCAGCGTGGCGACGTGGCCCAGTTCCTGTTCGATGATGTCGTCGATGCGGCTCTGGCTGGCCAGGAGCCGCACCATCTTCCTGACCGTCAGGTAAAAGACGATGGAGTTTTTCTCCATCTCGATGGCGGCGCGGAGGATATCGCGGGGCTTTTCGGCCCCTGCCAGCTCGCGGGCGGGCTGGGCCTTGGGGTCAAAGACCTTCCCCTGCACCATGGCGTGGAGGTACAAGGCCCCCTCGCCCGTGGGGTCGAACTTTTCCTCGGTCCGCAACTTGGGCGGCAGTTCGAGTCGCATCGCGCGGAAGGTCCGCTCGTGATCGTCCTCCATCGCGGCCAGGTCCAGCAGAACCTTGCTCAGGTCCAGGCCCCGGAAGTTTTCAGCCGCCTTGCGATAGAAGGCCGCGCCGTTGCGTTCGATCTGCTCGGCCATTTCGAAGACTTCATCGGCATTGAAGGTAATCATCATCAGGCTCCCTGTCCGCCCGCGGCCGCCCCGGCCGGGGGAGTGTAGACCCGCGTGCCAAGCTCCTGGTCCAGCATGTAAAGCCCGCCCGGCGCGGCGGCCATAAGCTTGAGCTTGTTGACGATCCGGTCGGCGTTGGCCTCTTCCTCGACCTGCTCGGTTACGTACCACTGAAGCAGCACCTCGGCGGCGGTGTCGGACTCCTGCCGGGCCAGCTTGAGAAGGTCGTTAATCCGCTTGGTGATGTACTGCTCGTGCTTGTACGCGGCCTCGAAGGCCGCCAGGGGCGACTCCCACTCGGTCGCCACGGCCTCGATGGGCACCAGCAGCGCCCGCCCGCCGCGGTCGATGACGAAGTTGAAGAACTTCGTCGCGTGGAAGATCTCCTCCTGCGTCTGGACGGTCATCCACTGGGCGAAGCCGTCGAGGGTCAACGACTTGAAGTACGAAACCATCGAAAAGTACAGGTACGCCGAATGAAGCTCCGCGTTGATCTGATCGTTGATCGCCTTCTGCATCTTCTTGCTTATCATGATGGGTCATCCTTTCCAAAAGCCCTGAGAGAAACTTCTCTCGCCTTTTCTTCTCAAAAGCCCGGGGACCTGTCCACCGAAGCCTTGGCGAAGGTGGATAGCAATTCCTGGGACAATCAGTCCAGCATATTCCTTACCGCGCCGATCGCGGACGGGTAGTCGGGCTCGTGGGTAATCTCCGGCACGATCTGCTCGTACACCACCAGGCCGTCTCGGTCCAGCACGAACACCGCCCGACCCAGCAGCCGCAACTCCTTTATAAGCATACCCGTCGCCAGGCCCGCCGCCGCGTCGCGATGGTCCGACAGCGTTATTATCCTATCTATCCCGGCCGCGGCACACCAGCGCTTCTGGGCGAACGGCAGGTCCATGCTCACCGTCAGCACGACCACGTCTTTGCTGAGCCTGGTGGCCTCGGCGTTGAACCGCCGCGTCTGGGTGTCGCAGACCGATGTGTCCAGCGACGGCACGAGCGACAGCAGCACGATCTTTCCGGTGAACGACGAAAGCTTGACCGCCGACAGATCGTTGCCCAGGGCCGTAAAGTCCGGGATCTTATTTCCAACCGAAATCGCGTTGCCGACCAGCGTAAGCGGACTGCCTTTGAACTTCACCACGCCCTTGCGCTCGGTCATGAATCATTCCTTTCAAATGTATGTCAGACGGCCAGGCCACCGGGGGCTTTGGTAAGCACCTTGGCGGTGTAGCCGATGTTTTCCACTGCTTTTACCAGTTCCTCCGGCCTGGCGGCGCCGGCGATGACCGCCCGTCCGGCATGCAGGTCCACGTCAACCGCCTGGCTGCCATGCACTTCCGCCAGCGCCCGCTCGACCGCCATGCGGCAATGGCTGCACGTCATGCCGACGATTCTCAACTCGATAGAGGGATAGGCTTCCATGACCAGTATATCCTTTGGCGAGACAACATGCTTGTGTCGCGGCAGATAGGACCTGACGGCCCCGACAATCAGCACCGCCAGCAGGATTATCGCCATCGCCGTCTCTGCCGGCCCCAGCGCCATCCGGGCCATATCGTGATCGTGCCGCATCCGGGCGCCGGTGGCGGTAAAGAAGTAGTCCAGCGTCAATCCGCTGGCCAGGGCCGTGCCGGCCACCGAGGCGAGGTACAGCACCGCCGTCTTTTTTCCCATTGTCCGCCAGACCGTGGCGATTGTGGCGGCGTTTGTGGCCGGGCCGGTCATCAGGAACACCAGCGCCACGCCCGGCGAGACGCCCCTTGCGATCAGCGCCGCCGCGACCGGCACCGAGGCCGTCGCGCAGACGTACACCGGAATGCCAAGCGCCATCATCACCAGCATCGCCACTATGCCGCCGCTGAGCACGCCGGTGAAAAAGTCCGGCGGGACAATCGCGGTGATGACGGCCGCGATAATCAGCCCGCCCAGCATGGACCGGCCGATGTCTTCCGGCAGGTCGACAAACCCGTAAACCACGGCCGCCCTAAGCCTGGCGAGCCAACCCTTGGGGCGGTCATCTTCCGCGGCCTGAGGCGCGGCACAGGCGCCGTCGGGGCAGTCGGCGGCGGTTCCGGCCGGGGCCGCGCCGCCCGGCGCGCCGCCTTCCTTCACCGTGTACGCCACAAGCAGGCCGCCCAGCAGGCCGGAGATCAGGGCCGCTACTGGGCGGTAGATGGCCAGCGTAAGGCCCAGCAGGCTGAAGGTCACCATTATGCTGTCCACGCCGGTCTGCGGCGTGGATATGAGGAACGCCACCGTCGCGCCCCGGCTGGCGCCCTTGCGGTGCAGCGACGCGCCGACGGGGATAACACCGCAACTGCACAGCGGCAGCGGCACGCCGAACAGCGCCGCCTTGAACACCGGCCAGAACCCCGGCCCGCCGAGGTGCCGCTCGACCGTCCGGGCCGATATCAGCAGCGACAGCGCCCCGGCCACGGCAAAGCCAAAAAGCAGGTACGGCGACATCTGCCCAAGCACCGACCAGAAATCGCCGGGGATCTCCGAGATTTTTTGCCATACTCTATCCATATCTCCATATCCATAACGCCGCCAAGAATACGTCGGACTTCAACACATCATGCCCGACGGATCATGTATTGCATTATAGGCCCGGGATAATAGGGGCTTCAATCCCGGCCGGAGAATATGCTATCATCGCCACCGGCGGTCCCGGCCGGCGAAGGGCGCCGTCAGGCGGCGTTACGGCAGGCGGCTGGGGAAAAGTCGCGGTAGACTGCCGGGCTTTGGGTGTTGATAGAGCAGGCGGGCCGGGCGCGTGATCCCGGCCGGCGGAATCATGGTAAGGTTCGCGCGGGGCTCTTGCGTTGAGGGCCCAGCCGGCGAGAAGAAACAGGAGATGAGATGATGAGTTACTTCCACGTGTTTGCGGCTTTGGCGTTGGTTTGTCTGCTGATGCTCGGCGGGTGCTCGGAGGCCAGGAGCGCCTCGGCGATCCAGTTCGACAACTCGTACTACTACGGTCCCGACGGCAAGTTCCTGCCGGACAAGGCCAGGGACGCCTACATCGCCCTGATGAAGCACCACGGCTACCCGGTGTATCCGAACATTCGCAAGGACATCTGGGTAAGCGACTACGGCACGGGGCAGTTCAGCAAGCTGGGCCTGGGCGCGATGATGTGGGCGAACAATGAGCAGGACCGGTACATGCTTCAGGACGTGTACCTGATGCCCGGACAGATGCTGCCTGAGCACTGGCACCTGGACGGCGAGAACGGAAACCCAGCCAAGCGCGAGGGCTGGCTGGTCCGCCACGGGCTGTCGCACATCGTCGGCGAGGGTAAGGACAACCTCCCGAAGGAAGTGGTCATCCCCAAGTGCCACTGCAACGGCACGGCCACGGTCAGGCATGACGTGGTCGCGGCGCCCGGCACATTTGTGCCGCTCAACCGCGTGGGCGCTCACCACTGGCAGTTCGCCGGGCCCCAGGGCGCGATTATCACCGAGGTCGCCAACGTCCACACCAGCCCCGCCGTCCGCCACCAGGACCCGGCGATCAACAAGAACTTCCTCGGCAAGTAAAGCGGAGCATTACATCAAATGGCGCAAGGCCTGCCGGGCCTCCGGCGCAAACGACAGGGTCAAGCTTGATGTCTGCCGCAACCAGAACATGAGCCTTCGGCCCATCCGAAAACATGAAGAGAAGGCTTCAGGCTTCAGGCCTCAGACTTCAGGCACGGGCACGGCTCGGGAGCTTGTAGCCTGTAGTCTGTAGTCTGAAGCCTGTAGCCTTCTTTTCAGAGCAACCAGAACCGCCTGGCCATCTCCGTCCCGGTGGCCAAGACGGGAAAAGCGAAACGAGCGCATAAGTCGGCGGCAGGACACAGGTTTCCCTTGTGCCTGCCGCACGAAACCGGCAGCGCCTGAATACCTTGTGAACGATTCCGAAATTGTATTTCGGCAGGATCGGGGCGGGACTTTAGCAAACCAGCCAGGCCGCTTTGCGCCGGGCAGTTCAAGTGGCGCAAGGGCAGGCGTTTGTGAAATATTCGCAATCATCGCCCCCTGCCCGGTGCGCCGAAGAGGCAATGATTATCGGCCCTTGGCGAGCAACCACGTTCAGACACAAATCGCAATGCGCCTTACGCCGGCAGCGTCGCGTGCCCGCGGGTGCGGACAAAGCGAATTGCCTCGGCGACGCCGGCAACCAGGAGGTAGGTGGTGATGCCCAGGATCACCACCTCGGCTATCAGCAGCGTGATGTTCTTGCCGGGATTGTCAATCAGCTTGACTATCTCAAGGCAGAGGCTGGTGAGGGTTGTCACGAGCATCACCGCGGCCGGGGCCAGGGCGAACCAGAAGCTGCGTCCCTGCCGCAGCAGCCACAGCGAGGCGACCGACAGAACCAGCGCCGCCAGGAGCTGGTTGCTGGTTGCGAAGATTGCCCACAGGGCCTTCTGCCCGCCTGTCATGGCGAAGGCGAGCATGAGCGCCACAGCCAGGCCGGAGTTGAACCAGTACTGGCGCAGGACCAGGCAGATGCCGCGCAGCAGGCCGGCGGTGGCGATGGGCTTACTCGGCGCGGCGGGCTGGTCGGCCACGCTCGGCGCGACGGGCAGACCATCGGCGCCGATGGGCATCTCGACGCCGCCGGCGGCCTGTTCCCTCATGGCCACGGGCTGGGCGAACACGTCCAGGCGGGCGAAGACCGTGCGCCAGACTTCCTCGATAAGGTATCGCGTCAGCCTGACGGCCGTGTCCAGCGTGGTCACCAGGAAGCCTTCCAGCAGCACCATTCCAGCCAGTGCCCCGACGGCGATGGGCACGCCGAAGGCGAGTTTCGCCGTGTTGCCCACGGCCATGGCGAAGCCCAGGACGGCGTTGGACTCCACTTGGAGGTCCAGCAGTGCCTTGGGGTGGACGTCGCGGATGTAGTCGGCCTTGACGGCCCCGACGATGAACACCGCGATAACGCACGCGGCCAGGAAGCTCTCCAGGAGCATGGCGTTGTAGCCGATCTGGCGGGTAGCCTTTTCGCTGGTGAGCTGCTTGCAGGTTGTCCCGCCGGCACACAAGCTGTGGAAGCCGCTGACCGCCCCGCAGGCGATGAGGATGAACAGTCCCGGCCAGAAGAACCCATTGGCCTTGTTGCCCTCGGAGAGGTTAAGCGCGGGGATCAGTTCGGCGCCGCCCTTGAGTTGGCTGGCGTCGGCGCCGCGCAGGCCCGCGACGGCCAGCGTGACCACCAGCGCCGCCATCCCCACGTACAGGATATGCACGTTGATGAAGTCGCGGCTCTGGAGGAATATCCACACCGGCGCGCCCGCGGCCACAAGCACGTAGGCGCTGAGCAACAGCTTCCACGTAAGGGCATCCAGCGCGATTGGCCGATACACGCCGGCGGCAATCGACACCGTGCAGACCGCCGTCGCCAGCAGGCTGCACTTCCAGACCGCGACGTTTTTCTTGATGTAGAGCCAGCCCACCAGCGGCGCTACGATGGTGATGCACACCACGCTCATCGACGCGATGCCGCCGATGACCACCTGCTCCTGCCCAGCCGCCGTCGCCACCACGCGGAACAGAGTCTGGCCAGGCGGCAGGTCCAGGCGCTCGAACGGAAGCATGCTGGTAAGCGCCGTGGCTGAGAGGTTCAGAAAGGCCGCGCACACCAGCGCCAGCATGACGACGATCATCACGGTTATGGCCAGGAACGGCCCGGTTCCGACCATCCGCCGGACTATGGTGGCGACGGAAATGCCGCCCTCGCGCGTGGTCATGTACGTGGCGAGGTAGTCATGCACCGCGCCGATCAGCACGCCGCCAAGCAGCACCCAAAGCAGGGCCGGCAACCAGCCGTAGATCACGGCGATGACCGGCCCGACTATCGGCCCGGCCCCGGCGATCGAGGCGAAGTGATGCGCGAACACCACCGCCGTCGGCGTGGCGACATAGTCGCGCCCGTCGGCCTTCGTCACCGCCGGCGTCGGACGCGCCGGGTCCATGCCGAGCTTGCGGGAAATGTACCCCGAGTACAGCCGGCCCACGCCAAAAAGGAAAACCGCCGAAACCGCCATCACCAGGAGGACCGTCATACCAGCGCTCCTTCGCGGCCGCGCCGACTCGCCAGACCCAAGGAAGTACACTTGCTGCCCGCTGGGGCCATGATGCCCGGCCGCGGAAATCCATCATAATGGCCGGGCGCCGGAAAGGTCAACATTCCTGCGGTTTGCCCTACTGCAGTTTGCCCGCGGCCAGGCGGCGGGTCGTAGCACGGGCATCTTGCCCGTGAGTCCCATGGGCGTCTCGCCCATGAGTAGCAGGGCCGTCCCGGCCCTGCTGGTCTTTCCAAGGATTCCGCGGGCGAGACGCCCGCGGGACGCATGGCCAAGATGGCCATGCTACTCACGGCCGAGACGGCCGCGCCACGAAAGCCCGGAACGCCCTTTCTCCTGCTATTGCCCGCGCGGCGCCAGGCGGCGGGTGATGGTGACGACCTTTTGGCCGTCGATTACGCGCATGCGGGCGGCGTACTTGGGGATGCCGCCGATTCGGATGGTGATCTCGCCGCCCGTTGGGACTTCCGTCGCCAGGATGTCGCCGACGGCCAGGTCAGCAAGGTCCGCGAAGTCCAGCTCCAGCCCTTCGATCGAGGCGGTGACCTCCAACGGAGCGGCGGTAGTGCGTTTACCCGCACCGCCGCGAGCGGCCCACGCCAGGCGTCCGCAGCCGCACAGGCGCATCGTGCCTACCCGCCCGGAAAGCGAAAGCTCGAACGTGGCCACGACCACGCGGTCATCGCCGCTGCCCCCGGCCGGGGCAAGATCGGCGCGCAGCTCGCCGGCCTTGCCGCCCGGATGCGCCACCGAGAGGGTCAAGGCGACAAGATTGGCCAGGTGCAGCAGCACCCGTCGCTCAGCCGACGTCAGCGGGCGTTGCGGCGAGTGGGCCAATGCGCTATTGAGCTCTGCCGCAAAGCCGCCGGCGCGGTTCCCCGAGGCCAAGGGCGAGACATCGCCCTCACCGCCCATAAGCCGCTCCACCAGCACCATTGCGATTGCCGGCGAAAACTCCAGACGGGTGACGGAGGCTGGGTCGGCCGGTTGCGCGCCGGCCGGGATGAGGCTGAAGGCACAGGTGGGCTCTTCGACCGCCTGGGTGAACTGGCGGCGGGACGTTTCCGTGACGGCGGCCAGGCGGGTGCTGACGTCCGCCCGGAGCAGTCCGCCCGCGGCGGCGGAGAAGCTCCGTGCGAAGTTGTCCGCCAGCCAGGCCAATTCGCCAGGCCGGCCGGAAGACTGGTACCACTGCACGTCGTCGGATGCGTGGGATGAGCCGGCGGCGCTGGATGCGCTGTATGCGTGGGATGCGCTGGATGCGCCCGATGCGCGCGGGGCGTCGGGCGCGTGGGGTGCGTGCAGCGCGGCGGCGGCGCCGTCGCGCGACTCGACTCGCGCGGCGTCGCCGTTCTCGACAAGCCCTTGGCGCCCCTGAACGGGCGTTTGGCCGCCAGATTCAAGTGGCTCTGCCGTCTCTGTCACCGACGACCTCCGTGTCGCCAATTCCGCGCCGCGGTCCGCCGCGGCTGATCGCGACGAAAGTCTACCACGAAGCGGGCGCCGACGCGAGAAGGTGCTTCGTCAAAAATCCGCGAGCCTCGCCACCAGGACCAACGCTGCGCCGAGCAGCGCCAGGACGACCGGGATCAATATCAGGACCAGCCCAGCTATCCAGAATCCCCGTTTCTTCACGGACAGGCCGACAATGAGCATTACCAACCCGGCGAGGAATGGGATGGTCATAAAGCAACTGAATAGGACCGCCATCTCCTGCCAACCGACTGCGATCATCTGTCGTTCTCCAAATGTTGACCCGTCGAACAGACCCTTTCGGTCCCTGACTTTCCCCGCGCAATCAAAGGAAAGCTTGTTTCCTGCTCGCTGAAGCGAGCAGGCCTCAACTACCGACTAACGGTTCCTGATTCCGCCCTTCCGGGTTCCGAGTTCCAGGTTCCAGATTCCGTCTTTTCCTTCTCCGGGTTCCCAATACCGGGTTCCTGGTTCCGCCGTTTCCCCCTCTTCCCGGCTACTGGCTACCGGCTAACGGCTAACGGCTACCGGCTACTGGCCACCACCTTCACATCGTCCCCGAAGGCCTTGAGGCCGTTGATGCGGTTGGCGGGGATGATCGCGTCGATATGGGCGGTCGTGCCTTCGTAGGTCTGGCTGTCGACGCGGGCGTACTGGGCGATGTACTGCATCAGCTTGCCGTTGGTGCAGGCGGCATGGAGCTTGACGCGGACGCTGCCCCCGCCTGCCTTGCCGGCCACGCGCTTGACCAGATCGCCGGCGCCCTGGCCCGTAACGGCTGAGACAAAAACCGCGTCGGGGTATTGCTTGCCCAGCAGCGTGAATATGGCCGGGTCAGCGATCTTGTCGATCTTGTTCATCGCCAGCATCACGCGCCCGCGGTCGCAGCCAAGCTCATCCAGGACGCTCTCGACGGCCCGGATCTCGTGTTCGACGCGGTCGTGCGAGGCATCGGCGACGTGGATGAGCAGGTCGGCGTTGATGGCCTCCTCGAGCGTCGCCTTGAAGCTCGCAACCAGGCGGTGCGGCAGGTCGCGGACAAAGCCCACTGTGTCGCTGAGCAGGATTGTCTGCCCGTCGTCGAGGTCCCACTTGCGCGTCTTGGTCTCCAGCGTGGCGAAGAGCTTGTCGGCCACGTACGTATCCGCGCCGGTCAGCAGGTTCATCAGCGTGCTCTTGCCGGCGTTGGTGTAGCCGACGAGGCAGACGCAAAACTGTTCCCGCCGGCTGTTGACCTCGCGGACCTTCCGCCGGTCGATCTCGGCGAGCTGGTCCTTCAGGGCCGAGACGCGCCGCTGGACCAGCCGGCGGTCGATCTCGATCTGCTTCTCGCCTGGCCCGCGCGTGCCGATCGCGCCGACGGCGGCCGCCGCCGACGACGCCCCGCCCGCCAGCGTGTCCAGGTGCTCCCACATGTGCCGCAGCCGGGGATACGTGTACTGGAGCTGGGCCAGCTCGACCTGGAGCCGGCTCTCGTGGGTGCGGGCGTGGGCGGCGAAAATGTCCAGGATCAGCTCGCTGCGGTCGAGGATCTTGCGGTGCGTGACCTCCTCGAGGTTGCGGACCTGCGAGGGCGTCAGGTCGTTGTCGAAGATGATGACGTCGATGTCGTTGTACTCGGCCCGGCTGGTGATTTCCTCGGCCTTGCCCGTCCCGACGTACAACTTGGCAAACGGCTTGGCGCGCTTGGCGACCATTTCATCGACGACGACAGCCCCGGCCGTCTTGGCCAGGCTGCGCAGCTCGCCGACCGGATCCATCGGATCGGCCTTGGATTTCGGCAGGAGCACGCCAACCAGCAGCGCCCGCTCCCGCTGGACAGCCAGGTCCGTACGTTTGAGTTCTGCCATATAGGGTAAAAGAGTCGTCAGGACTGCAAGAGATTTTCGACGGAGATGTCTTCATCCAGGTCCGGCCAGTGAATACCTATTCCCCGGCCGATCGGCCTCCAGTTCGCCCTCTGGGCGGCGGAGGCATCGCGCAGGGGCGGGAACCACTCAAGCGGCGCGCATATCTCCCTGCCGTCCGACAGACGCACGCGAAGCATCTCGTCGTCGCAGCGAACCGCGACAGCCAAGGCGGAAATTTTAAGTTTTGGGCCGGCCGAAGTGCCCATACCATCTCTCCACGAACATATCGCGGTGCTCGACAACCAAGCGCCGCAACCTTCCAAGCTCGACTGCATTATACCCTATTGTCGGCATCAGCGTCCCCTTGTCCCGAACGGCGAACCCTTGTGCCTGAAACCGGCGTGCAAGTCAGTTCTTACGCCTTGCCGGCGCCTTTTGCGCCTTTGGCGGGCGGCTGCGGGGCGGGGTTCCTGATCTGGCGATACTCGGCCTGCTGGGCGGACGTCAGGATCGTCTTGTAAATCTGCATCTTCACGGCGTTGAGCTGCTTGTCGGCCGGGTTGAAGGGATCGACCGGAAATGCCAACACCCTGGCCTGCTGGGCGCAGAAGGCGCCAAGCCTTTCTATCTGCTTGGGCTCAAGCATGACGATGGAGAACTCCTTGGCCATCTCGTCGGTCAGAAGGGGCGTGTTCCACTTGGCTTTCTGGTCGCTTGTCAGAACAGCGAACATCCTGCGGATGTGGGTCTGAGTCAGGTTTTCCCGCTCGGCGGCGATCTGGGCCTTGAGGGCCCCGAGTTCCTTGCGGGCGTTGGCTGTCTTTGGGTCCTTCTTGTTGGGTCCCAGCTTGGCAAGACTCTCGTCGATCTTGGCCAGCTTCGGCGCGGCGTCCTTGTCGTGCTTCTCCATGGCCTTGTCGAGTTCAGTCTTCATCTGCCGGAGCCTGGTTTTCTGGGCGTCGGTCAACTCGCAGGCCGCGTCGATCTTGTCGATGTCGTCGCCGAAGAACCCCTGGGTGACCGTCGCCGGCGGCGGACCCGTGGGCTGCTTCTTGTTCTTGGCGCCCCTGGCCGCGAACTGCTCGAACGCACCAACCCTGCCGGCGCCGACAGCCAAATCCGCCCACGCAACGACCGCCGCCGCCAGCAAACCGGCGACAACCAACGCCCCGGCAATACGGGTAATCCGCTTCATGTGCGTTCGTCCCTCGGGGGCTGATCTGGACGGTCCTGCTGCCTGCCCCGCGGGACAGGACCGGCCGGCACGCGGCGACTGCGAGAGTCAATCCGCACAAGCCGGCGCACAACACAAGCGCGACATGGATGTAATGATACCACGGCGGGGGGGAGATAAACAACATTCCCGGCACCTGCCCGTTTGGAATGTGTGCGACATTTCTTCCTGGCAGCCCGTAAACGGTCGTCCCTATGGTCCGGAGGACGCCTGCAATATGTTTCCAATGCCTTCAGCCCAAAGGGCTGAAAGCTGCCCGCCTTCAGGCGGGCAGTAAAGCCCAGGGCAGAGCGAAGCGTCGCCCTGGGTAACTGGTCGCCCCAAATAACAAGCCCTGTAGGGGCGCAACATCAGCGCCGGGGGAGTGTCGCCCTTACAGATGGCATGAGTAAAAAAGGCGGTCTCCCGTCGGGTCGAGTAAACTCGCCCGAAAGAAAGCTAATAGTGGCTTTCGAAGATGGCCCAAAGGGCCAAGGAGACCGCCATGC
>Ga0315285_10002526_pt1 | contig 19089 bp, 13 predicted proteins | sample YL17G09_36_MG_FD_203698 | JGI IMG/M metagenome (GOLD analysis project Ga0315285, IMG submission 203698) | Sediment microbial communities from Yellowstone Lake, YNP, Wyoming, USA - YL17G09_36 | ecosystem: Environmental > Aquatic > Freshwater > Lake > Sediment | place: USA: Wyoming | collected...
TCGAATTATTAGAGAAGACAGGTAGAGCCTTGGCGGCGATTCATCGACAATTGGTTTTGCCTGATGAGGTGAAGCATGAGCTGCCGGTGGAATGGATGGGCCCTGCCGACGAAAATGTGTTTATTCACGGTGATTTTGCGACCATTAACGTCTGTTTCCACGAACCATCCAGCCGACTTGTTATATTGGACTGGTCGGCGGCACCGATTATGGGAAGAACTCCTACTTTTGGGAGTCGGTTCTTCGACATTTTTTGGTTTGCCTGCTCCCTCTTTCATGGTGCGCCAGGCAAAGGTGTCCTGAGGTGGGATGCTGAGAAAATGACCCGCGCTTTTTTGACAGGCTGTGGCACCAACGTTTCTTCCGAGGGTCTCAACAGGTTCAAGACTTATGTCACCAAGATATGTCGTCTACATAAGAAACACGTCCGGCAACTTGCGCACCGACAACGGTCACGTGTGAGGGCAACAGCTTACATTCTTGTTCAGATGTATATGTATGCCCGTTTATGCCTGTTCTTGCGTAAATGCTGTAAATACGGCTTTGCATAGCGGAGGCATCTCTATGCCGGGTATCATTGCTGTATCTTGGACAGAAGATCAGAGACAACGAGCCAAGGTCTTATTCCAGCGAGCATGCAAGTGCTTCTGGCACTTCAAGGGCCTTGTGTGCACAAGCCAGATTCTTGAACCTGGCTATGGAATCGCGCGCTTGCCTAATGCTGTGTCCCAGTGCCCGGATATTTACCAGACGCAAGAGGAGCACCTGATATTTGCTGCGGCTGGTTGGTGGTTTGACCCCGATGCACCAGAAAGTGAAAGACCGTGCCTCGAGGCCCTGGCTAACCGCTACGCCAGCGAAGGCAAGAGAGCACTGCAACGTCTGCAGGGCCAATATCTGATCATTGTTGGCGAACCGGAGGAAGGTCTACTAACGGCGTACAGCGATCCTCTGGGGATGTTTCCCATTTACGTGGCAGAATCGGACGGAATCGCCTGGTGTAGTACGTCGGCCCTTGCGCTGGCAGCAGCGCTTGGCAGCCAGCTTGACGCCGAATCGCTCAGAGGGCTATTCATGGATGGAGCTATCCGAAGTCCTCATAGCGCTTTTGCAGGTATCAGGCGAGTTGGTATCGGAGAGCAGGTGCTTTTAGCTGACGGTCGTGTGCAGGTTGATCGCGTCTGGAGTCCGTTTCGGCCGCCTCGGACGTACCGCAAGCTGAAAGAGGCCGCCGAAGAAGGCCTCATGCTGCTTCAACGATCCTGCCGGCGCATCTATCAGGTATGGCCTCGCTGCGCTCTGGATCTTACTGCCGGTCTGGATTCGCGGCTGGTTGTTGCGACCATAGCCAGTCTGGGCTTTCCGGTGCGAGTGACGGTGAGTGGACACCAAAGCGATTTGGATGTCACCATCGCTCGCCAGATAGCGCAACATCTTCAGTGGCCATTGCTCCAGTTTGACGAGTCCCCCGATTGGGGACAACGGCGTTGGGAACTATTCAAGCAAGGCGTCAGCCTTGCAGAGGGCGAACTTTCCGGTTCAGCCATTGATGGCGTTGTTCGGGTAAAGCTGGCACTATCTGATTTGGTTGACGCGGCCCTTAGCGGCGGCGGCGGTGAGCTTTATCGCGATTTCTTCTGGCAGCAAGAATTTTTTAAGATCGGTAAAACCTCTGACCTCGATCTATCGCGGGTTTTCCGCTACCGCTTCTTCTTCTCGGTCGGTCCAAATATTAGTTTATTTGGAAAGGACTGGCAGGCGGATTATATCAGCGATCAAATGCAAATCGCTCGGCAGATTGTGGACCTGGAACCAAGCGCACTGAACACGGCAAAACTTGACGCCCTTTATCTTTGGAAGTGCTCCGGGCATCTCGCCCGCTACAGCGGAGCGGTTTATCCGCTGCTTGCGTCCCCTCTTGTGCTGCTGAGTCGCGATCTGTTTGAGTATCTGGTTGCGCTTCCCTGGCAGTACCGGGCTCGCGGACGATTAGTCCGACAGATCATCACGCAAGCACATCCGAAGCTGGCAGCGATGCCTACATGGTATGGCGGTTCAGCGGAACCAATGCGGATTACTCGGCCGCAGAACTACCTGCCATACGCGTTCGGCGCTTTCAAGAAGCTTGTACGAAAATTCGGGCAGTTGACCATCGGACATCCTATATTCCCGGACCCCTGTCGCTGGAAGTCAAATCCATCTGCCAACACAGAGTTTGTAGCTTTGTTGGATCGTGAGGGATTTCTTGATATTGATAACCTGCAAACCATCGATTTGTATGATCCAGATGGCTTAAGAGCCTTCCTGTCAAGAGCCCACGATGCCGATTTTCAGGACTTCAACCTATTGTATTTGATTGTTACAATCGAATTGCTTTATCGCATGTGCGAATGGACACCAGCGAGCGAGGAAACTCGCCAATTGGCTTACGCGTATAAGGATAACTGACAATGGTGAGATTATCCCAGACACAATAATTTGGAGTCGTGCAAGGAAAATATGGTATTTTAAAGTGTTTTTTCTCTGCCGGCGTTTCGTTTGCGTCAGATAGTGCCGATATTATTGCATTATGATACGTCGGACTATTCTAACTGTAATACTCTCATTGGAGGCTGATGTTTTATGTACGCTGAATATGCAGACCAGATGAATCAAGCGGATTTGCTCTACGAGCCAGCCGAGCGGACTTCTGATATCCAGTTACCGCCCGCAATGAATATTCTGCTGCTCGCGCTATGGGCAGTGATTTGCCTGATTGGCTTTGCCGTGATCTTCCTGGCGGAAAATGCCGTCGCTGGAATTCTTATCATAGGTGTGCCGACGGTCGTGGGCATGATTATAAAGCCGACCTTCGCTCTGTGCATTATGATGCTGGTACTGCCGACAGGTGCTGGTATCGGCGTACAGCAAGATTTCAGTCTCGACCGGGGAGTGGGGATAGCATTAGCGATAGCCTTTGCATTGAATTTATTGATAACTCGGCCCGGATTGCGCGTCGGCAACAAGGGATTATGGGTCTTGATTATGTACACGCTTTGGGTGCTTTTAACATTGGTGGCGGCACCTTATTTTGCTCAAGAGTTAATCCGTGCCTTTACCCAGGTTCAGCTTCTGGCACTTGTATTCATTGTGTACTGGATATTGCAGACAAACCAGGCGAAATCTTTCCAGTGGGCACTGAGGTCGTACGTCGTTGGGACGTTGGGCACGATCACATTGGCATTTATGAGCGGCGCGGCGATACAAGTGCTGGAAGATACGGCCGAGGGAAGATATGCAGCCACACTCGGCAGCGCAATTGATGCGAATATGTTAGCTGGGCTGACAGCGATGGCGTTTTTGGCTGCAATGTATTTGTTTGCCCGCGACAAGAGTTTACCTTGGCGGGTCGTGTACCTGGCTGCGATGGTGGTTCTGCCGATTATGTTGCTGCGGATAGGGTCTCGCGGCGCTCTTATAGCACTGGTGTTTACGCTTCTATCTCCATTTCTATTTGTCAGACAGGTTCTACGAAGGCCGGCTTTGGCACTGTTGCTGCTGGCCGTCGTCTTGGTGGCTTCTGTCTCCGCCGGGCTGATGGTAAGAGAAAGAGGGCTGGAGGCGAGCGTTGCCAAGCGGTTGACAGATATTGGGCTTGCCGAGCAAGCAGTTAGTTACAGAATGATGCCCATTAGGCAAGCCGTCAAAGCCGTAACTGTAAAGCCGACCGGGACAAGCTACTATGGGTGGTTCGAGCAGAGTGGGCTTAGAATCCTGCCGCACAGTGACTTCTTTCTGGCTCTCGGCGTCTATGGAATACCAGGCGGCGCCCTTTTTGCCCTTTTTGTAGTTTTGATGATGTTCACCGTGAAGCGCACGCCCCTGGGACTGGAAAAGCTGTACGGCAGAGCCGTCCTAACGTTTCTATTGGTGATGGGGCTGAGCATAGGACAGTTGTATCAAAAACACTTCTGGGTCTTCCTAGTATTTGTGATGGCCGGCGAAAGGATAGGCAGATTATATACGCCTGGGGGTGATTTAGAGGCTGGTACAGAATATGGTGAGGAACAGCTAACGGAGGTTCAGGCTCTTTATTGAGGCAACCAGACGTGGCGGCCAATCCTGCCGTGAGCAAAGTCGAAGGGGAAAATGATCGCGTCCGTCGAGCCTACGAGAAGCGCAAAGCCAAAGGATTGGCTCATCGGCACAGCCCTTTCAACAAGGGTTTCTTGCAGAGCGTTCAAGAGCGTGAGCGGGTGTTATTGTCCATGCTTGCTCGGACTCTGGGGACATCGCCGGCCGGAAAACACATTTTGGACATAGGTTGCGGAACAGGTGCAACCCTATTGCCAATGCTGGGCCGTGTGGTAGGCAAATGCTCGCCGGCATTGTGCAGTCTACCGTCACTGTGTCCTGCCTTGCGGACGCACAGAATGACAATGTTCCAAAAGCCTGAGAACCTCGCGTAAAACACAGGACTAAATATTGGCCAATTATTCCGTAAGCACTATTGGGTTTTCCTCGCATTCATCACGGCAAGCGCAGGAATAAAAGAACTCTCTGCCTCAAGGAGTGATTTGAAGCCCGGCGCTCACTATGACGAAGATTCATTAGTGCGGTATAACTTGGCTTGACAGCAAGGGGCTGCAGCAAAGTGAGAATTCTGGCAATTTCCCATCTATTCCCGCGTCTTGAGGAAGAAAGATGCGGTATCTTTGTGGCCCGTCAACTGTCTGAAATGCATAGGCTGGGGGCAGATATCACCGTTATTGTTCCAGTCGTCTGGTGTCCTGCGTTTCTTAGGTTCTTTAAGAGGTGGCAGGCATACGACCATAGGCGGCCTCTGTGCAAGTATGATGGTTTGAAAACTATTCCCGTACCTTATATAAGACCGCCTGGCAATTGGTACAACCGCTGGGCCGGGTTGGTCACCTTCTGGGCGATGAGAAAAAAGGCGTTGGAGCTACACAAAGAAAGGGAGTTTGATGTCATATATGCTACTGATTTGTTCCCTGATGGCGATGCCGCCGTAAGATTGTCCAGATACCTGAGCTTACCCGCGGCGTGTTTGTGCATTGGCGTAGATGTAAACGTAACGGCACATTCCAGCAACACTATTTACAGGCATTTTGTTCGGACGGTCAGGGCTCTTGACGGCATACTGGCTTGTGGTAAGAGTGTGGCGGATGGAACTGACGCAGTCAGCGGCAAGCGTGCGTTGTGCGTATATGGGGTTGTTGATGCAGAGGAGTTCTCACCTGTACGCGATAAACGTGCATTGAGAAGTGAACTGCGTCTGCCGGCGGGCAAAGTTATAGCCTTGTATGCCGGGTATCTGCAGGAACGCAAGGGCATTTACGAAATGCTGGAGGTCTTTTGCAGAATACGTGAAACTGACCGTGATATTCTTCTGTGCGTATGCGGCACCGGTGCGGAAGAAGAGAAATTCAGACGACTCGTGCATGAAAGGGGTTTGGAAGACGTCATCAGGGTTGTCGGCGAGGTGCATCCTGAGCAGATGAGCAAGTGGATGAAGGCAAGTGACTTGTTTGTGCTTGCAACACATACCGAGGGCATGCCAAATGCCGTGATGGAAGCGATGGCCTGTGGGCTGCCCGTTGTCACGACCGAAGTTGGGGGCCTTCCAGAGGCACTGGGAGGTTGCGAGGGCGTAATACTTGTGCCGCCGAGAGATGTGGATAAATTCAAGGACGCTGTATTGCAGGTGGTGCACGATACACAGTTAAGACGGCGAATGGGCTTGGCAGCCAGACAGTGGGCCGAAAAGAGATTCGAGGCACATCAAAATGCCCGGCGGATTTTAGCTTTCCTTTCTGAGATAGCGGAGCGAACCGGCAAGCAGAAGTCGTATCATTGAGGCTGGGGGGTTTGGTGTACGAAGAATCCGGCGATGTTGACAGGCGACAAGAGGAGTCTCAATAGGTGAGAGGATTGAATGACAGGGAGCAAGGTGTTAGATCGCGATTCAGACGCCGGCAAAACACGGGTGTGCCTGTTCGCTACGGTTCTGAGAGCAGATGATGTACGTCTGTTTCATCGTGAGTGCAAATCCTTAGTGAAGGCCGGGTTCGACGTACACGTGGTTATCTGTAGCGATCTGTCGGGGACAGTAGACGGCGTGCACTTTCACGCGGCTGGGCCCGCGAACAACAGACTGCACCGGATGCTCGTTAAGCCTTGGATCGTGATGTGGAAGGCGCTGATGATCAAAGCGAAGATATACCACTTCCACGATCCGGAGCTGCTTATCGTTGGGTTCATCATGAGATGGGCCTTGTCAAAGAGAGTGGTTTTCGACATGCGGGAGTCAACGGCGCGTCAGATTATGGGAAAAGAGTATCTGCCAAGATGGTCCCGCAGGGTTATTTCGCTTTGTTACCGAGTGATTGAAAAGGTTTGTCTGCATGGGATATCGGTCGTAGTGGCAAACGACAGGAGCGCCGAAGAACACAAAGGAGCCTATCTTGTAAGGAATTTCCCGGAAGTGGATGAGGAGTTGATGGCCAATGCGATGGATATGTCGGAACGACTGAAGTCGCCATTGGTGGTTTATGTCGGAGGGGTTTGGGAAAGCAGAGGGGCATTGGTTTATGTTGAGCTTGCCAGACGGCTGAAGGAGCGCGGCCACAAGTTTCGGCTTATGATAATAGGCCAGCACGGGGCGGATTTCGGCAGGCAGCTCACGCAGATGGTCCAAGAGGTTGGTTTGGTGGGCATGGTGGAAGTCACGGGTCATGTGGATTATCTCAAGGCGATGCAGGTTGTATCGCGGGCGGTGATTGGCCTTTCCATACTTAGGCCGATACCCAACTACACGTTTTGCCTTGCAGGAAAGATGGTCGAATACATGATGTGCGGGACCCCGGTTCTGGCGTCTGACTTCGAGCACTGGCGGCCTTATGTGGAGGGCGAGAAGGTTGGCCGGATGGTTGACCCGAACAACATGGAGGAGATTGTCAATGTCTGCGAGCAGATGCTCGAGAACCCTGACGAGCTTGCAGCGATGGGCAGGCGCGGGATGGAGGCGGTTCGCCGCAAGTATAACTGGTCTTTAGAATTCACAGAGCTGCTCAGATGCTATGACGACTTGCTTAAGAAAGCATCTTAGGGGAACCGCTGTGGTTGGCCGTTCGGGGACAGAAGTCTTGCTCCCCAGGCGAAGAAGCAAAGTGGGGCCTCTTCCATTCCTTTGTTTTGGGCGCCTTGCGGGATATTTGGGCCACCGTTGGTCAGGTCATAGCTGATGGAGAGGAACAGTCTTTCGAGGGTCTGGTCATAGGCTGCGAGGCGATGCCATCCAAACCAGAGGTTGCCCTTACGACCCGGCGGCATCTTTTGGACCTCAAGGTCGCTACGGTCAATCAAGTTATTGAAGTAGAAGGGGCCTTTGGATGGTGCCCAAACTTGGAGCTTGAGCGTATTAATAAAGCCGTCAAGCCGGCTTCTGTCTATGAAGCCTTCGTGATAGGCTGCCGCAGCGAGCCAGATTGTTCTGTTGGCATGCGAGGTATCCAAGACAGCGAGTCGGTTTGGCGATTGCCAGTCGGGGATGAAATACCAGGTATAACCGCCGGTTGATTTGTCGGGCACCACGCCCCAATCCGGCGGAGCATTGCGGGTAAGCAAGGCTGCTCCGGGGGCGGGCGTATCAAGGTTTGGGCGGATGCCGAGATATAGTTCCGTCAAAAAGAGGGTCCATTGTTTGTATGGATACTTGGTGTAGCCTAATTTGTGAAGGTCCATGCAGATGGCTGCAAAGTGCTCACGTGTGTCCCGGCCCGTGTTAAGGACGCTTAGAAGGTACATATTCGATTGGGGGCCTTTCAGTTGCTCGGGACTGGTATTCGGATTACAGGACAGCCATTTTTCGACAATGCTCTGTTCGACGAAGTCGGCGATTTCTTTCCAGTCGTTCTGCTCGGCCTGTTTGAGGGCGTCTGCAACCATGAGGAAACCTGCTGAGCCTTGGAAATCGTAGAGCTGGCCGTGACCGCCGGTGGCTTTTTCAATCTCTTTCGAATAGAAGCAAGGCCAGGTTCCTCTTTGCTGGTTATGCCAGAGCAAGGGACGCGGGTTGGCTTTTGCATCAGCTATGGCTTTGAGAGCCAATTTGTGGGCGTTTTCGAGATAGGTTGATTTGCCGGTGGCTCGCCATATATCGAGCAGGGCCTGGAGTTCCTGGCGGAGGTAGTAGACGGTGTAGCCATCTGCAAGATTTTTATGGGGATTTTTTGCCAAATGGGCAGCGTATTTGTTGTCAAAGGCGGCGACGAGTCTTTTGAACAACAAAGGTCTGTTTTGCTGCGAAATAGGAGAGAAATTTGGGTCTAGGGCCGGCAGATTGAGGTCTTGTTGCTGGGCTGCCGATGCGCCGGTGGCTACCCAGGCACAGCCCAGGAGAGCAGCGAAAAGGGCAGATCGTACAAACCCGCGGAACATTGAGATATGTTGAGTTGGCATGGTATTTTCAGTTTTCTGCACGTTACAGTCCGGCAAAGGATGTCTTTCCCACAGATTCAAGACCAAATAATGCCGCTGTGGATGGCGGTGAGCAGCACCCAGAGCGGAGCGGCTTATTGACAAACACCGAACAGTAATATATGCTAATACAGGTACAAAGGCAAGGACGTTGCGGTCTTGAGTTCTTCTTTCGAAGAGGTAAGGTGAGGAGTCTGTGCCCTGGGGGCAGACCCGGGCGGGGTCGTCAGGCCCACGAGGAGGGCAATTGAGTGAAGAAGGTACTTCTGCCATTCTTGGTCATCCCGTTGCTGGTCGCAGTCTGTTTTACACATGAGGGTTCCGCGCGTGGAGCAACTGGCGCACGGGAGGCTGAGGAGACATCGGCGTGGGCTGACAAGGCGCCGAAGTCTCAGCAAGGCGACGGCTTTGTGGCAATGGATAGTGGCGGCACCGAGCCATATATCGAAGCCTATACCGACAAAAAGAGCTATTTGCCCGGCGAGACCATCCGTTTCCACGTTTCTGCTAACGCCCAGACTTACAGTATAGAGATTCTCAAAGAAGGGTGGACAAGGAAATCTATGGCAAAAGTTACCAACTTGCCCGGCACTTATTACTCGATGCCCCCATACGAGCAGCAGCCCTGGGCGACAGGAGCAAATTGGCCTGTAAGTTATAGCTGGGTGATACCGCAAGAGTGGGAAAACGGCAACTATCTGGCGCTTCTGCGGACAACCAGCGGTGATTATGCCTTTGCGTACCATCCGTTCATTGTTCGGACCCGAGTGCCGGGTTCTCGTAGCAAAGTGGTTTTTGTCACGAACTATAACACGCGGCAGGCCTACAACTCGTGGGGCGGCAAAAGCCTGTACTTCAGCATGGTGCCCTATGATGGTCGCCACGGTGTTTGCGTATCGTTTCTGAGGCCGTTTGCTGATTCATCCGGTAGGGGCAAGCACTACTGGGGCCAGTGGGCTTTGAGCAGTCAACTGATAGCCGATGGGTTTGACCCCGAATTTGTCACCGAATGGGATATTTGTTCAAACCCGGCGATTGTGAGGGCTTATGACGTACTGGTATTTGCCGGCCACACTGAGTACATACCTCGCAACACTTATGATGCCATCGAGCGACATCATCGCAGGGGAGGGCATCTGGCGTTCTTTTCGGCGAATGACATTTACTGGCAGGTTAGATTCGAGGATGGCGGCAATAAAATGGTCTGCTACAAGAGCTATGCGCTATCTGAAGACCCGATGGTTGGTGTCGATAACAGCCTTGTGACAACGGTGTGGAGCGGCAAACCAGTCAACCGCTCTGCTGAACCACTGCAGGGCATTTTCTACCAGCCATACTCATACGTTTTTGAACGAGAAGACTACATCGTGCAGGACTGCAATCACTTTGTATTTGAAGGAACAGGTTTGCGGAATGGGGATGCGCTGGGTTGGAAGATTGCCGCAAGCGAAAGCGATTATATCGGACCGCTCTCGCCCCCTGTTGTGGACATCTTGTTACTGGCCCGGCGGGAACGAGTCATCCCGGGCTACGAACATTATGTACAGGTTGACCACGTTGATGCTGCCGCAATCTATTACGAGGACAGTCCTGCATACGGTTTTCCAAAAGGTCGAGGCGGCCAGGTGTTTTCTGCAGGTACGACGGACGGCTGGGGAGACGCAATTGGTGATAGCTCGCCGGGCTATGAGGCTGTGCGCATAGTAACACGCAATATCATTCAGCACATGGTTGATGCGCCGCCTCCGCCCGTGAGCCTCCAGGATTTGGCGGTGCTGGCGTCACATTGGCTTGATAAGTGCAGCTCCCCCAACTGGTGTGAATATGCCGATGTGGACATGAACGGTACTGTAGACCTCGTAGACTTTGCATACTTTTCTACGGATTGGGCGGGTCAGTGAATTAGGCTGGCTTTTTTTACCGCTGAGAGCGCGGAGACCGCAGAGAAAACAGTCTTTATATTCTTCATCTCGGCGTGCTCTGCGGTTAATGGAATTAAGGAGATCAGGCTATCCCCCTCCGTCAGGACCGGCAAGTCCGGTCTCGTCAGGGCCGGCAGGGCCGGTGTTGCCGGGCCTGAACGGCCTACCGGACCTGACGGTTTTGGCCTGACCATTTGCTCGGATGTGCGTAGGGTTGGAGGCACCAAATGACAAAGGCTATTCATGTTGTCTTAGTATTGTGTGCGGCGTGTACAAGTTTTTTTAGTGCTCCAACATCTGTTTTTGCAGACGGTGCTCCGCAGCTCATCTCGGCTGTCCTGGAAGGACCGGTTCTTACAGACCGAATCCAAAAAACTGCCATGAACTTTACGCGTGCAAGTGCCGCCTATATGCCTGATGGGCAGGAAGTCTCTGAGGCAGTGCCAAGATTTCGTAATCTGGCAATCTTCAATAGGCCTGAACATACGGTTGCCGGGCCGTATTCCAGAAAGAACGTCCTCGTTCTCGCACATTGTAATGGCTATTTCTGGGGTGCCCAACTGTGGAACTATGCCGATAACAACCTGTATAGAAGCTCCGACGCAAACAATTGGGAGGCTGTGGCTAAACTTGACAGAGGCACAGTTTCCTCGCTCTACGTTACTGAAGCAGGCCTTCTGCTTGTAGGCACAAGGTTCCCAGGTGGTGTCTGTATATGGGATGCCGGCACGGGGCGTCTGGTTCGTACGCTGACCATGCTCAGTGAAGATCCTTTTCCAAAACACTGGAGCTGGGCCGAAATGAACGGTGTGATTTATGTTGGCGAGTATGGTTATAAATACGGTTCCAACAATGCCCGGCGAATCTATCAATCGCGGGACGGCGGCTGGAATTGGGAGGTACTTTATGACCCGTCGCCTGCAGACGGTTATCACGTTCACAAGGTGCTGGCGGATCCGTACAGGTCGCACCTTTATTGGTCACACGGGGATAATTATTCTGAGCTTTTCCGGTCACTCGACGGTGGAGAAACCTGGCAGATTTTGAGCAGCGTTGAACAGCCTACTGCGGGCATTGCTCGACCTGAAGGCGTCTATTTCGGAGCCGACAACTTTAACATAGGCATCTACAGGTTCCTCAATGGGAGCAAAGAAGCAGAATACGTCTGTACCGACCTGGTTGAAGGCTATATCTGGGACATGCGTGAATTCAATGGTGTTATTTATGCCACGTCACTGTATCACCATTACGATCCTAACATCGTGGTGTATCCAACAGTCCTGATTAGCGCCGATGGCAAACACTGGGGGAATCTGTACCAGTTGCAGCCTGAGCTTTCTGGTCTTGAGCGTTTTGCCTGCGCTGTCGATGCCACGATATATGCTGTAATGGAAGCAGACCTGTACGAAGCAGCCAATGTATCCTTCCCACAGCCCACGGTACGTACAGGCTGGGGCATTTTTGTCGAACCAACAATAGAAAACTTGTTAGCAAGTCCCTGCGATGGCAGTTTCGAAGAATGTGACAAGGTAAGCTGGCAGGCTCACGGACCCGCGCTCATTGAAGTCAGTTCTGACCGTGCCCATTCCGGCACCAAATCTTTGAAAGTAAGCAACCCCAGCACCAACGCAATGGGAGCTATCTCTCCGGCTGTCAATGGCGAATTTCCCGCGGGAACGGTGGTCGGCGCTACAGTTCGCGTCAGCGGATGGAATAATATAAGATGGCTTTATGCGCAAATCGTGGATACAACCAATAGGCTTTCGAGCCCTCGCAAGTACGTACGCAGTGGCGTCGGCTGGTTAGAAATATGCATTTACTGGCAGCTGCCCCGAGATAGCACAGCGTTATCTGTAGAGGTAGGCAGCACCTCATCAGCAACTCCCGGTGACATTCTCTACGTGGACAGCGTTACTATTGCCGCAAACTGTGTACCTGTGAGCTTCCAGATGGGCGGTCATCCCGTCAAGGGCGGCAGGTCCGCACTTGCCGGACCTGACCGGCAACGGGCAGCAGAGGTACTTTGTCACTCGCTTTCTTTCCCTGACCGCTGGACAGATGTGTTCTGTTGGCTGTCACCATACATTCGTGGAGTGCCCATCGACAGCCCTAAAGTCATAAAAAGCTGGGCTTCAGTTTATGGTCAGTCTTGGCTGCAATTGGTGCTTGACCAGGCTGGCAGCTTCAAGCTGGAAGAAGTTAACCCGGCCTCTGCCGGGGCTGAATCGCTGGTTTCTCTGGCTGCTCCGGATTTCTTGCCCGGCAGTCTCATCTGGTTTGCTACTGTTCGGGACGTAAATCAGACCCGACTACACATACTTTGTCCTCAGGGATGGCTTGGCGCAAACGGCAGGGGAACTAACATCGCGCCGAATAGGATTTTCTTCGGAAGTACGCCCCAAGGAACTCAGCAGGCCGGCGGCCTCTACTCCAATGCCCGCGTTTATGATGATAGCATGACAGCTAATCAGATTGCTCGGGTTATAGATGAAATTGCAGGCCGCAGTTTCACGTTGGGCGATTTGGATTACGATGGAAGGGTGGGTTTGTCAGATTTAGCAGTGCTGGCTCAAAGGTGGCTGAATGATTGTGACAACATAGATTGGTGCGGTCATACTGATCTGAATATGAACGGCACGGTGGACTTGGTAGATTTTGCGCACTTTGCCGCGGCCTGGCAGAACTTCCCGCAATAAAGCTTAACCGCAGAGCGCGCGGAGAGCGCAGAGACAGAAAAAATAAACGGTACTCTCTCAGTGGCCTCTGCGGCCTCGGCGGTAAAAGAAGGAGAGAATATGAAAATAGCCATATTTGGGATGGGCTATGTGGGAGTTGTCAGCGCTGCATGTCTACTGCGCGACGGCCACGAGATTATTGGCGTGGACCCCGTTGCTGCGAAAGTTGCTGATTTATCACAAGGGCGCTCGCCCATCCAGGAGCCGAAAGTCCCCGAGCTGCTGGCAAAAGGCTACCAGGCTGGACGTCTCAAAGCGACTACGGAGACTTCGCAGGCGTTGGCTGGCAGCGAGATGGTCTGGATTTGTGTGGGGACGCCATCCAGACCGGACGGCGGGATTGATCTTTCATCAGTCGAGACCGTGATCAAACAGATAGGGCGTTCACTTGCCGGCTCGGCAGACCGTCCTCTTATCGTTTTGCGAAGCACTTGTCTGCCGGGAACTACAAGTAACCACGTTATTCCTTTGCTGGAAAAGGAATCTGGTCTGACAGTTGGTAAGGATATCCATGTCGTCTTTCATCCAGAATTTCTCCGAGAAGGCACAGCGGTTGACGATTTCTTTAGCCCGCCGAAGATTGTGATTGGCCAGGCCGGGAGCGGCGCCGGCAACCTGCTTGTGGAGGTCTATAGGAATTATCATGCGCCGATGTTTCGCCTAAAACTCGGCGAAGCAGAAGTCGTCAAATACTATGATAACCTCTTTCACGCCTTGAAGATCACCTTCGCAAACGAAGTTGCAGCGGTAGCCAAATCCGCGGGTGTGGACGCCCGCAAGGTAGCTGAGGTTTTCTGCGCCGATACCAAGCTCAACATCAGCTCGCATTATCTACGTCCCGGCCCAGCCTTCGGCGGCTCCTGCCTGCCTAAGGATCTACGCGCGATCCTGCGATTCGCTGCGGTCAATTCGCTCAGGCTTCCGGTGCTTGAAAGCGTGCTTGCGAGCAACGAGGTGCAGATAAGAAACTTGGTCGCCCGCATATTGTCGTACCACCCGCGTACAGTGGGCATGGTTGGGCTGGCCTTTAAGACTAATACAGACGATATGCGCGAAAGTCCCTGCGTAAAAGTTGCCAAGGAGCTTATCGGCGAGGGGATAAAGTTGAAAATCTACGACCCGGCGGTGCAGCCGGACCGGCTTATCGGAAGCAACAAACAGCAGGTTCAAGAAGCACTGCGCCACCTGGAAAAGCTGCTTGTTAGCTCACCGGAAGGCCTCTGCGCAACAGATTTGATTGTTGTAAATCACGCCATAATAGACGCCGATTGCATTCATAGCTGGCTGGCCGCAGGAATTCACGTACTAGACCTGGCTGACATTAAGGGCGTAGACCGCGAAGCCTCCGGCTACGAAGGAATCTATTGGTAGACCGGAGACAGGAAACAGCACACAGGAGACAAGATTCGCGATTCTGAATTCTGTATTCTGTCTTCTGTATTCTGACTCTTGTTTGACACAAGTGCATATACTCTATCTACATCAATATTTTGCCTCACGTAAAGGGATGACCGGGACGCGGTCCTACGAGTTCAGCCGATACCTCGTGGCAAAAGGTCATCAGGTTACAGTCATAACCTCGGGTCTGGCTAATAGTGAATTCCCTGTTCCCAAAGGCTGCCAATACGTAGAGCGCCAAACCCAGAGCATCAATGTAGTCTCGATTGCCGCCGGCTACAATGACCCGCAGGTGGGTACGGGGATGAGCGGCTGGCGACGTATGCTCAAGTTCTATCAATTCGCCAGGTTGGCCGCCCGTGTGGGCAAAAATCTGGCCGCACCCGACGTTGTTTTTGCCACTCATACGCCGTTGACCGTCGGGCTTGCCGGCATCGCTCTGAGCCGGCACTTTGGCGTTCCATTTGTTTTCGAGGTCCGTGACCTGTGGCCCGAGGCGATGGTAAACGTGGGGGCGTTGAGAAATCCTGCGGCTATATGGTGGCTCAGCCGAATGGCAAAAAAAATATACGCCCGTGCGGAGCACATCGTGGCGTTGTCGCCAGGTATGAAAGAAGGGATTGTTCGCACAGGCGTGCCCGCCGAAAAAGTCAGTGTCATTCCGAATGCATCTGATTTGGACCTTTTCCAGCCGGACCTGGACGGCTCCATCTGGCGTGATCGGCTCGGCCTGGGCGACAGATTCGCCGCCGTATACTTCGGAGCAATGGGTCTTGCCAACGGTCTTGAGTACGTCATCGAAGCCGCCCGAATCCTCGCTGAGCGGGGCAGCCGCCACATTGTGCTTGTTCTGCATGGGAGCGGCGGAAAAAGACCCGATCTTGAAAAAATGGCTCGCGGCTACGGACTGACCAATGTCATCTTCAGTGACCTGGTTCCGGACAAGGCCGAGGTTGCTCGAATTGTTGCCGCGTGTGACGTGTGCATGACTATCTATCGGGCAGCGAAAGAGCACACCTGGTCTCCGAACAAAATGTTTGACTCTCTGGCCGCCGGCAAGCCGGTTCTGGTAAATGTGCCCGGCTGGCTAAGTGAGATCATAGAGAGCAACAATTGCGGCAGATGCCTCGACCCATATCGCCCGGCTGCGCTATCTGATGCGCTCGAGGAGCTGGCCGGCAATCCGCAACTGTGCCGCGAAATGGGCAGAAACGCCCGCGCCCTGGCCGAGCGGCAGTTCGACCGACGCAAATTAGCTTCTCAATTAGAAGACGTCTTACAGCAGGTGACGGATAAATTTAACCGCGGAGAACGCAGAGATCGCAGAGAATGAAAGGATCAACGAGAGTATCTCCGCGACCCCTGCGCTCTCGACGGCAAGAAAGAGTGTATGAGGCTTTTGATTATCGCGCAGTATTTTCCGCCTGAGATGGGCGCACCACAGGCACGCCTGTACGAGCTGGCAAAGCGATTGCAGAGCATGGGGCACAAAATTACCGTGCTTACGGCTTTGCCGAACTATCCCACGGGCAAGATATTTGACGGGTATCAGCGCAGGCTGAGAGTTGCTGAGATTATGGACGGGATAAAGGTCGTCCGTACCTGTTTGTACCCGTCAAAATCGAGCAAAATACTGCCCCGCCTATTAAGCTATCTGTCATTTGGCATCACCTGCTCGCTCATAGGCGTCTGGGGAATAGGCAAGCAGGACGTAGTATTGATTGAAAGTCCTCCGTTATTTCTTACCCCGTTTGCGCTGCTGGTGAGCAAAATAGTCGGAGGCAGAGCCGTGATGATGGTTTCGGATATTTGGCCGGATATTTTGATCCGCATGGGCCATGCGCCGCAGAATAGCCTATCTACAAAAGCCATGCTGTGGCTGGAGAAATTCTCGTACCGGCATTGCTACGCAGTTGCTCTGACGAATCCTGGGGCATGCAGCCAGATTCGCAAGCGTTTTCCGAATCTCAGGAACATTACCGTAATATCCAACGGAGTGGACGCGAGCATGTTCTCTCCGGGATTTCGCAGCGATGAACTTCGTCGTGAGCTTGGCGCCGGGCCCGGCGATTTCCTTGTGGGCTACTGCGGTCTTCACGGATTGGCCCAGGGCCTTGAGGTTGTGCTCGGTGCCGCAGTCAGGCTTAGGAACCAGCCTGGCATAAAGTTCGTGATGATTGGCGACGGGCCCACAAAAGACGGACTTATCGCAATGGCAAAGGATATGAATAGTGCAAATCTACGTTTTCTTGGCTGGCGTCCGAAGAACGAGATGCCGGCAGTGCTGGCGTCTTTAGATGCAAGTCTGGTGCCGCTGTCGGCGCGTTTTCCCGGCACTATGCCGTCGAAAGTGTATGAGGCGCTGGCCTCAGGGACTGTTCCGATCGTGGCAAAAGGCTGTGAGGCAGAGGCGTTAGTCACCCAGTTTGAAGCGGGCAGATGTTACGAACCCGGTGACGCAGAAGAGATGTCGCAGGCAATTCTTGACCTTGCTCAGAACCGTTTGGTCTTAGGAAAAATCCGGGACAACTGCGTAAAATTGTCCAGGCGTTTCGACAGAGCGGTTATAGCTAAACGCACAGAGAAGATATTAGCCGCCGTTTGTGACGGTCGGTCTTTGCCGGAAGTAGAGAGGACCCCCAAATAAATTTGGGGGCTAAACGGATAAATGGTCGGCACAAAATCTATTGTTGAATACGAATCTGCGTTTGCAGGTTGGCTTGGGGCAGAGCGTGCTTTTTCTTTTTGGAAAGGCCGCGTTGCCCTTTATGCCATTTTGAAGGCTCTTGGCGTAGGCGAAGGTGACGAGGTAATCTTGCCGGGCTACACCTGCGTTATGAACGTGAACCCGATCAAGTATCTTGGCGCGGAACCGGTCTACGTAGATATTGACCCGGCCACGTTCAATATCGATGTCGGTTTGCTGCCGGATAAGATTACGCCCAAAACGAAGGTTATAATAGCTCAGCATACATACGGCTATCCCTGCGATATGGACGCAATAATGAATATCGCCGACGAAAATGCCATCCCTGTGGTTGAGGATTGCTGCCTTTCTCTTGGTTCAAAATATAAGGGTAAGACCGTCGGGACATTCGGCAAAGCCGCATACTTTTCGTTTCAATGGAATAAACCCTACACGACGGGGCTTGGAGGAATGGCGATAACCAGTGACAGTGCCTTAGCTGACAAAATCGCGGGGCTTCGGGCCAGCGAAATGTGCCCGCCTTCAGCAAAGGAAGTTTTCATGCTTCGGGCCCAACTGGCTTTGTACAGGTCGATTGTTTATCCCAGGACAACAGCGTTTGCGCAAGCGCTTTTTAGATATCTCACAAGCAAGGGTGCTGTTGTCGGCTCATCGAGTGTATCTGAATTTCAGCCGACTATGGCTCCGGATTTTTTCAAGGGCATTAGCGGCATACAGGCTCGCGGGGGCTTGCGACAACTTAAGAAAATCCAGCAAAATATCGCCCACCGCTTTGAAATGGCGCAGTTTTATGACCAGCTTTTCCAGCAAAGAGGCTGGCCTGCACGCACATACGATAGGTCCACTATGCAGCCGGTCTTGGTCCGTTATCCGGTGAGAATCGCTCAAAAGCAAAAAGCTCTTGCCGAAGCTGCAAAAGCTGGCATCGAGCTTGGTAGTTGGTTTGAATGTCCCCTGCATCCCGTTGAAACGCCTTTGGCGGCGTATGGCTATGAAATGGGAATGTGCCCGGAAGCAGAAAAAGCCGGCAATGAAGTTGTCAATTTGCCTTTGCATCTGCGAGCTAGTGAAAAAACCGCTAAAAAGACAGTGGAATTCATAACTCGTTTCACTCAGGCTCAATGAAAAGACTGTTAGATCTGGTTTTGTCTTTGCCGGCAGTAGTAATCTTGCTGCCGGTATTTGTCGTCATATTCGTAGCCGTCAAGCTTACCAGCAGAGGGCCTGCGATATTTAAGCAGGAAAGGGCGGGAAAAGACGGCAGGGCATTTATCTTTTACAAATTCCGGACAATGAAGGTTGGTATTGACCCGTTTGGGCCAAGCCCCAAATCCGGCGATGACCCAAGGCTCACCCGCGTGGGAAAGTTTCTGCGAGAATATTCCCTCGATGAGCTGCCGCAGGTGTTTAACGTATTGAAGGGCGATATGGGCATTATCGGCCCGCGGCCGCTTTATATTTCGCAGATGGCTGAGTGGGATGACCGGCAAAAAAAACGGCTGCTTGTAAAGCCGGGCTTGACCGGCCTTGCACAGATTTCCGGACGGGCGGAGCTGACCCGTGAAGAAAAACTCCAGCTCGATGTAGAGTATGTAGAAACAGCCTGCCTTTGGCTGGATATGAAGATAATCTTTGCCACCATTGCCCAAGTCTTCAGGCGTAAAAACATCTACGAAAAAAGATATTCGCAGAGCGAATATACCCGCGGACAAGGCAAGTAGCTTAGAGGCTGCAAGAAAGCTCCTCGGAAATGTCGGCTAAAATTATCGCTATGATTTTACTCGTCGCGGTGCCGTTTAACGCCGCCCCGGCGCTCGAGCCCGACGAGATTTTACTGATAGCAAATAGC
>Ga0315285_10002527_pt1 | contig 19088 bp, 22 predicted proteins | sample YL17G09_36_MG_FD_203698 | JGI IMG/M metagenome (GOLD analysis project Ga0315285, IMG submission 203698) | Sediment microbial communities from Yellowstone Lake, YNP, Wyoming, USA - YL17G09_36 | ecosystem: Environmental > Aquatic > Freshwater > Lake > Sediment | place: USA: Wyoming | collected...
AGACGAGGGGTTCTAGCCTCGCGGCAATCCCCTCCTGGACCCCCCATCAGCGGCACGGTGAAAGTGCGGCCCCTTCCCTCGGCGGAGGTTCTGTTGTCCTCCGCCTGCGAGCGGTACTATGAGCCGCCCCGACTGCCTGCCCGGCCCAGGCCGACTTCGGCATATAAAGCGGTACGTAGGGAGGTTTTGAAGGTTATCGGCAAGGCCCGCCCTCGGCGCGTTGCAAGCTGAGACGATGCCGGCTCGAAGTGCGAGGCTCAAGGTGCGGCGGGCCGATCAAAGCTGGTATAATTAAGGACGTGGCAGCTTTATTAGCCTTTTCGGCTCTGGGAGAACCGCGTTGCGCAGTCTCCCACCGCAGATTTGTGCAGATGCCTTGCAGGCGGCGTCGAGGGATTACAGGTCGTCCGGGGTGAGGCCGGTGTGCTTGGCGATGCGGGCCAGCATGCGGGGGCCGATCTCTTCGCTATCGTGGAACGAGAAGACGAGGTCAGGCCGGTCGGGATGGGAGAGAATCCGGTGCGAGCCGGCGGTGTCCCGTTTGACGCGCCAGCCAATTCGGAGAAGGGCCGCCAGGACCTGGCGGGCTTTTCGTGAGGGCCACTGGGTCATGCGGCGACGGAGAAGACCGTCTCGATCCCCGGGGCGGCCTCGCCATGCTCCAGGCGTTCCGCGATGACGCGCAAGGCGAGGGCCTGGGCTCGGGCGATTGCCTCCTCGCGGCTCTGCCCGTACGCCAGTACGCCCGGAAGCTGGGGAACCTCGGCAATCCAGCGACCATCTTCCTCGCGCTCAATCTCAACGCTAAGACCCATCCCGATCCCCCTGGCAATCCAGCGGAGGTGGGCGGCCTGCTCCGCCAGCATTGTGCCGGACCATGTGGCAAATCAACGCCGCCACCGACACCGCGAATCGCAACGCTCACCGTCGTGATCAAGCTTGCGCGAGTGGCCGCACATTGTCAAGGCGAAACTGGGCGTTTGCACTTGCGGCGAGGGATCCCACTGACTGATTGCTCCCGGCGGTCGAGATGTAATGGGGAACGGGGCTGCCTTCGTTGACTTACACCGACCCAGTCAGAGGGGCCGTTGCGGCTCCCGTGGCGTTCTGCCGCATCCCCCGGCGCCAGAGCAGAGCTTGGCAGTCGTGACAGATCGCCGTGGCGAGTGTGATGACCCGGCGGCAGCCAGCGGCCTGCTGTACACCCTGCGCGCGGGCCGCCTCGATGCGCCAATGCTGGCTCCTGCGGAGCCGCGCTGGGCGCAGTTGCGGTTTGCGGCGGCACCGGGCCTCAACCTCCGGGACCGGTTCCGTGGGGCGCTGATCGGTGGCGCGATCGGCGATGCGATGGGCCGGGCCAACGAAGGGGTACGGCCGAGCGAGGCGCGAAAGCGGCAGATCCGGGACTATCAGGCCTGGCATGGCCGGCGGAGGCGATCCTCGAGGCGGGCCACGAGCCACAAGCCGTGAGCCGCGGACCGAGGGAGCGCGCAGAGGGGCAAAGGAGCGCGGGAGCGGGGGGGGCCAGAGGTCAGAGGACAGCGGTCAGCGAGAACGGGAACCGTGGGGGAGCCAACTTGCCTACCATCCGGGACGTTGCTTCCCAAGTATCCTTGCTCGGGATCCCGCCGGGGCAAGCCGGTCTCTGCGGCTCAGGGTGGACGTTCTCTCGTATCGGGGTCAGCGCTTCTTCGCCAGACCGAGCGCCTCGCTGAGGGCCCGGTCAATAGCGATCATCTCGCCGGCGGGCACCGACCCCCGGCGCCGGTGAATCATGGCGGCCTTGATCGTGCGCAGTATGCCGGTCACGATGGACGGGAAGAGTAATCCCGCTTCCTTCCACCCCGCCAGGGCATGATCGCCGATGAGCACGCGGGAGACATTACCGGTAACGGCGGCGACGATGACCTCCTGCCGGCTGCGATGATAGGCCGACGAACTGACCACCACGGCAGGCCGATGCTTCCAGCCGGATTCGTCAGCAAACAGGAAGCCGACCAGGACCACATCGCCCCGCTTACAGCCGGTCATAGGCGGCATCCCGCTCGTTGTCCCAAAGGGCGGCCAGAACGGGATCCGCCTTGGCGGTCAACGCCACGAGCCCTTTGCCGTCGTCCCCGAGGTCTTCCCGCAGCCGTTCCTCCAACGCATCCCTCACGTACTGTCGGACGCTCACATCGCGCTTGGCGGCGGCGAGTCGGACGAGGCGGCGCACTCCAGGATCCACGTCCAGGCTGATGCGCGGTCGCTTCGCAGTCTGTTTCATGGTCCTCGGCATAGGCCCTAACCTCCATCGTGAGCATGCCACAGAGCATCACTGGTGTCAATGACACCATGACGATTGCTCGCCTTCTCATCCCCCGGTGCGTAAAGGAGACCCGGCCGTTTTTTCGTTGTCAAGAGAGAATCCTCCCTGTGGGTGACGGCGACGCGTCCTGGCAAAAAAAGGTACCGGACACCTTTTGCGAGCTAAGTGCTTGAATTCCTGGGTGGGTGATTTCAATTCTTGGCGATCAATGCGGCAGGTGGGAATGCCGTGAAGCCGTCTCCACTGGTTGAGGATCTCGTGCGCCCAGCGCTGCGGGTTGGGATGCCGCGCGCTCCGAGGGTCGTCGCCCCAGGCGGCACCGTACACGTGGCCGCCCGGTGCAATAATCGGGAGTTCTATTTCACCACGGCAGAAGATTTCGACCTCCTGCTCGCCCATCTGCGTGAGCTGGTCCGGACGTATGAGGTCACGGTGTACGCCTACACACTGATGTCGAATCATGTGCACCTGCTGATGCAGGCCCCTACCCACGATGCGCTCGGACGCCCGCTCCGGTGGTTTATGACCGAAACGGCCCGGGCGTTCCACAAGGCCCGCGGACGGCGGGGGCACTTCTGGGAGCGGCGCTACCGGTCGGGAAAAGGGGACGTAGGTTCGAAAGCAACTTTCCAAGAAGAGGCACCTCGAACGAAACCTGCGAGGATTCCCCCCGTGCCCGGACAAGCCTGCTTGTGAGCAGGGAACGGGACAGCCGCCCCCGCTGCGGGCGCAAGCCGGAGGGGAGGCGGCGGTTGCTCCCGGGGCCGAATGATGGTATGTCTTCCGGGGTAGAGGGGGCCCAATCCTGAGGGGGGCCGACCTCGTCGGTGGCTCGGTGGCTGGTTGCAGGGCAACGCCCACCGTTCAGGAGATCGCTTAATGCGCTTTAGAACCTACGTCCCCCATTACTCTCGGCGATCGCCCTCCTCCGGAGGATTACCGCGTCGCTGGTCGTGGGGACGTGAAGCGTTGCTATCTTTGAGTACCGGTGGCGGAGAGCGGGTTCATGCCATTTTCGCGTAAGAAGACCCCCCAAGGGGGCGGAGCACTGCGGTTCGTGGTCCACGAGCACAGGGCGACGCGGTTGCACTACGACTTTCGGCTGGAGATGGGCGGCGTGCTGAAATCATGGGCGGTGCCCAAGGGGCCGTCCCTGAATTCGGCGGACAAGCGGCTGGCGGTGATGGTCGAGGACCATCCGGTCGAGTACATTGACTTCGAGGGCATCATCCCGGAGGGAAGCTACGGGGCGGGGGCCGTCGTGGTGTGGGACGCTGGAACCTACGAGGCCATCGAGCCGGGCGATCCCGAAGCGCAGCTCCGATCAGGGAAGTTTGCTTTCATTTTGGATGGGAAGAAGCTGAAGGGCGCTTTTGCTCTCGCCCGATTCGCCAGGGGCCAGACCGGCAAGGAATGGCTCCTCATGAAGAAGAAGGACGAATACGCCGATCCTTCCTGGACGCTGAAGAGTGACCTCACCCCCCGGCGGCTCAAGGAGCTGGCGGTCAAGATCCCGCCCTGCGAAACATCATAAGCCCGATCAAACCGCCATGACGCCAAGAACGCCATGGGGAGGCAATCGGGCGACCCGGCAATCTGGCAATCAGGGATGGTTGTTGCTCCTGCCACGCGCGCGATGCCAAGCGCCGGCTCGGGCTCCTCTCGCCGGAGACCGCGCAACCCTTGATTTTCCCTTGACTTCTCCCTTGGCAAGTGCATGCTAATCATATTGGGGGCTGTTCCCGTAACGATACGACCTCACCACAGAAGACCTCCCATTTGGGACGACCCGAACGCTCTGCTATGGGCAGCAATTCCAGGGCAACTGCGGAGAGAACGCGGGATGAGAATCCAGTTTGATCGGCATACCCTGGAACGTGCGGAGGAACGGGGAACAAGCGAAGAGGAAATCAGAGATGTGATCAATACAGGTTTCCCTGTTCCCGCGAAGTACGGTCGGATGGGTAGAGCCAAGATCTTTGATTTCAGGCAGAACCGCCACGGGACATACTATGAGCAAAAGAGGGTGGAGGTGTTCTACGCCATGGAAAGGGATGTCGTGATCACCGTGACGGTCTACGTTTTTTACGGAAAATGGGAGGGCTGAGAATGCAGATTCTATACGATTCAAAGAAAGACCTGCTCTACCTTAGGCTGGATGATCGGAAGCAGCAGGTCATCAACAAACGACTCTCCGAGGACATCGTGCTGGATCTTGGGGAACACGATAGGATTGTGGGTATTGAATTCCTCGATGCTTCCAAGCATCTGAATCTCGAACGTCTCCTGCCAGTAAAATATGAGGCCTCGACAGAGGCGGCATGACACAGACCCCGTCGATCAATAGCGGCCGCTCACCTAGCGCAGACGGGTACCCTCTGGAAACGGTTAAGACGGCAGCTCCCATGGAAGAAATAGTCAGGCGAACCATTGAGCACCTGCAGCAGAAGGTGCGCGTCCAGCAGGCGATCCTTTTCGGGTCGCACGCCCAGGGGGAAGCCGATGCTTAGAGCGATGTGGACCTGGCCGTGATCTCTCCTGACTTTGCACGGATGAGCCATCGAAGGATTATGGATCTCCTGGTCGAGGTGGTCCTGACGCTGGACCTGCCTATCGAGATCCGGCCGTATACACCCAAGGATCTGCGGAACGCTCGGCCGACCAACTTCCTCGGCCACATCCTCGCCGAGGGGAAAGTGGTGTACAAAGACGGGCAGTTCCTGCTGTAGGTAGAGGAGGTAAGACAGCAGCAAGTGGCGAATGGCCCGTGAGGGTCGCGGGTGACCGGGCAAGGTCAATGCTCGGCCCGGAATCCCAGATGTCCCTTGGCGTCTTGGCGGTTCGTAGTGACTCCGGTGGCTAGCCCAGCACCCGACCGCCATCCACGACCATCACATCGCCCGTCATGAAGTCACCGCGGGTCGCGAGGAAGAGGGCGGCGTCCGCGATGTCCTCCGGCTTTCCTGCCCGCTTGAGCGGCGCAGCCTGGGTCACCTTCTGGATCGTCGCATCGAGATTCGGCCGGCCGACGTTCCACCGGGTATCCGCGATGAAGCCGGGGGCGATCACGTTCACCAAGATCTCCGGCCCGAGGGTCTTCGCCAGGCACTTGCTGATGTGAATCACGGCCGCCTTGGAGGCGCAGTAGGCGATGGAGCTGCCCTGCGCATTGATGCCGGCGACCGAGGCGATGTTGATGATCCGCCCGTGGCCTTGCTTTCGCATCGGCGCCACGACGGCGCGGCAGCAGAAGAAGGTTCCCTTCACGTTGACGTTGTACAGGCGATCCCAGACCTCGTCGGTCAGCCCCTCCAGGTCGGGGAAGTCCACGAAGGCCGTGATCCCGGCATTGTTCACCAGGATGTCAATGCGGCCGAACCGCTCCAGGATCTCCGCGACCATGGCCCGGACCTGCCGATCCTGGGCGACATCCGCCTGGATCAGCAGGGGCTCGCCTCCGGCCTGCTTCACCAGCTTAGCCGTCTCCTCGGCCTCTTGCCTGGACTTCGAGTAGTTCACGACGACCTTGGCCCCCTCGCGTCCATACGCCACCGCGATGGCCCGGCCGATGCCCACGGCGGCACCGGTTACCAGAGCAACCTTTCCTGACAACTGTGCCATGGTGCCTCCTTCAGGTTAGGGGGAATTCAACGTAGGATGCTGAGTCTGAAGTTCATCCCACATGGCGGCGCCCCGGGGACCACCCCTGCGGATGCAGGCCCGCGACGGTGTCTCCTCGGGTCTCCGAGCATTGCTGCGGATTTCTGACTCGTCAGAGTAGCCTTTCGCCGTACGATCACCTCTTCCAGGGCGGGACTGCCGGCAAGAGCTTCTCGAACTCCGCGATGAGCCCCGATTCATAGGAGCCTGCAAACTCGCCGGCAAAGAACTTCCCAAGGCCTTCCTTGCAAAAGCGTTCCCAGGACCTTTCCTCGTGGCCGGGGTTGATGGGGAAGAACAGGGCCCCGTTGGCGCGCGCGGCCTCCATGTCACCGGGGGCGTCGCCGATCATCAGGATCCGGTCGGATGGATACTTCCCCTTCGCCGCCAGGGCCAGGTGTTGCTTCTTGGTTCCCATCTCCTGCCCGGCGATGACCCGCGCGTACCGGGCAATGTCATGCTCTTCCCACTCGCGGGTCAGCGCCTCGCCGGGCGTGGCGCTGACCACGACCACATCGGCCTGTTTCTGCAAGAGCTCCAGGCTCTCGAGCACGTACGGGAAGGGCGGCACGCCATGCACCATGTCCGCGATGGCCGCGTTCACGCCCTTCGTCCAGGCCATGGCCCGGTCCAGCTCGGGATCGGGATGCTCGGCCATGTATGCCTTCAGGCCGTCATTGCTCAACGGCTTGCCGGACTTCATGAATTCCCGGAGCTTGGGAGCCTGGGTCACCTCCACCTTTCTTGCCTGGACCTCGGGCCGCTCGCGCAACAGGTCGAATACCATGACCAGCGCCGGCCAGCGATTGATGCCGCGCCACTTGGAGTAGAGATTGACGAACTCGACCGCCTCCCGCGCATACTTGGACACGGGCTGCAGGTCCCAGTGTTTGATCGTGTTGGGGCAGAAGCACTCCTTGTGCTTGATCTCCATGGTGTCGAACGCGCAGCCGTCCGAATCAATGCCTACGAAGAACTTGTACCTGGGTTGCATCTCGACCAGCGGCCGAGCCGCTTCTGGATAGGTGCTCATCAGGCGCTCTCCTTGTGGAAGTGAACGTATAAGAGCCCCCGGGCGTGATCAGGACGCCCCTGTAAATGGACTGAAGAAGTGTTTCCCTTGTATCAAAACCGACATGGGGACGCAAGGCCCGCGCATGAATGGTAGCCTAGCATGGACCAATTTTTCTGAACGAGGCCGTTGAAATTTCTTGACCGTGGGTTTGTGCTGGACAGATGATTCTCCAGTGAGGTGCTGGGCTGGTCCTGCGCTGCGGGATCCAGACTGCTTGATAAGGAGCTTCCATGGAACTCAGACAATGCGGCAAGTCGAACCTGAAGCTGTCGGCGCTGGGTCTAGGTTGCTGGTCCTTCGGCGGCGGCGCGTACTGGGGCGACTGTAACCAACAGGATGTGGACGCGGTGGTGCGCCGGTCGGTCCAACTGGGGATCAACTATTTCGACGCCGCCGAGGCGTACAACGACGGCCGTAGCGAGGAGTCGCTGGGTCAGGCGGTCAAGGGCCTCCCCCGGGAGAAGCTGGTGATCGGCACGAAGGTGTCGCCGTCGAACTGCTACGCGAAGACGCTGCCGCAGCACTGCGACGCCTCGCTCAGGCGCCTGGGTCTCGACCACGTGGACCTCTACATGATCCACTGGCCGATCCACCCGCACTCGATTCGCCACTTCACCAAGGACGAGGCGATCATCAACAATCCACCGACAGTCGAGGAAGCCTTTGGCGCTCTCGCAAGACTGAACGAACAGGGGAAGATCCGCTATATCGGTGTCAGCAATTTCGGCCCGGCGCGCCTGGAGGAAGCCTTCAGGATGTGCCCGGACATCGTGGTGAACCAACTGCCCTACAGCCTCTTGACTCGCGCCATCGAGCTGGAGAGTTTGCCACAGTGTCGCAGCCTGGGTGTGAGCGTGATCGGCTACATGCCGCTGCTCCAGGGACTCCTGGCGGATCTCTACCCCACTCTGACTGATGTCCCACCGTACCAGGCGCGCACGCGGCATTTCCACTGGAAGCGGAGTCAATTGACGCGCCACGGTGAGGAGGGCGTGGAGGAGGAGACTAACGCCGCGCTTGCTGGTATTCGCACGATCATGAAGGCACGCGGCATGACGATGGCGGAGATCGCCACCAAGTGGGCGCTGGCGGGGCAGGGCATCACCTGCTGCCTCATCGGGGCGAGAAGCGTCCAGAAGCTCGAGGACAACGTGCGCGCAGCAGCGCAACCGCTGCCCGCCGAGATCATTGAAAAGCTCAACCGCGTCACGCAGCCGGTCTTGGACAAGCTCGGCAACAGCTTCGACTACTACGAGAGCTTCGAAAACAACCGGACGCGGTGACAATCGGACTACGCTAACGGAGGCCGGCGGCCTACCACCACACAGACGTCAGCGGCTTCTTGATGATGAGCGGGCGCAGGAAGGCGATGGCCTTTTCGCAGCCGTCCTCGGGAGACATCACCGGATCCTCGTGCTCGAAGGAAAGCACGTAGTCATATCCGACCGCGGCCAGGGCACTGATCACCCGACGCCAGTCCACATCCCCCCAGCCAGGCACCCGAAAACGGAAGCCGCGATCCGGCCGGGTCCACGATCCTCCCGAAAGGACGCCGCTCCTTCTCACCTCGTCCTGCTGCACCTCGCCGTCCTTGGCATGAGCGTGATAGAGGCGCTTCCCCAGGCGCTTGATGAACACCACGGGATCGATCCCCTGCCAGGTGAGGTGGCTGGGGTCGAAATTGAATCCGAACTCGCTGCGGTTGCCCAGGACCTCCAGGGCGTGCTCGGCCGTCTCCAGGTTGTAAGCGATCTCCGTCGGGTGGACCTCGAAGGCGAATCGCACCCCGCAGCGCGCGAACTCGTCGAGGATGGGATTGACCCGTTCGGCAAACAGCTCCCACGCCAGCTCGTACGCCCGCTCGTTTGTGGAGGGGTAGTTGTACCACTTGTCCCAGACCGGGGAGCCCACGAAGCCGGTGACCACCGGCACCTCCAGGGCGGCGGCCGCCTGGGCGGCGCGCTTGAGGCGGTCCGTCCCGTACTTGATCCGTTCGGCCAGGCCCTGGACCGGGGCCCACTTGTCCATGGTCCAGTCCTGCGGACCGAGCACCAGCTGTCCCTCCCGGCCGTCATTGAGCGCCGAGATCTCAAGCCCATACTCCCTCACGAGATTGCGGAGACCCCGACCACCGTCATCGAGCACTGCATCCAGATCCAGGTGCCGGCTGCCGCGCCATGCCGGCAGCTCCACCGTCTCATACCCGAGGTCGGCCACAACACGCAGCACCTCCGAGAGCAGCCTGTCCTGAAACAGTGTGGTCAAGATTCCGAGCTTCATCGGGTTCCCTCCGCCCCAGCGTATTCAATCCTGACCCTGGAGCCGCTCTGCGCCGAGGCCGCGATGGCATCGCAGATCATCGCGGCGCGGTAACCATCCTCGAAGGTCGCGCCGTAGGGGGCGATGGCGCCGTTGCCCGCGATGGCGTCCAGCATGTGCGCCAGCTCGTGAACGAAGGTCTGATCCCAGCCGAGCGGGTGCCGGGGCCACCACCGGGTGGCGAACGGATGCCCGGTATTTGTGACGTCCACCTGGCGGAATCCCGCCAGAGACGACTTCTCGTCCTCTCGCAGGTAGACCTGCAGCTCGTTCATCTTCTCCAGGCTGTACCGGAGGCTCCCCTCGGACCCGTTCACCTCCAGCTCCAGCCGGTTCTGGCTGCCGAGACTTACCTTAGACGCTTCCAGCACGCCCGTGGCCCCGCCGGAAAATTCCACGAGAGCCTGGAACGCGTCGTCGGTCCTCACCCGCTCGAAGCGCGTTGGGTCTTCCTCCAGGGGACGGCGGTCGAAGAAGGTGGCCATCCGACCCATGATGCTGACCGGCTCTCCGACCAGGAACCTCGCCAGATCAATGATGTGGGAGCCCAGATCGCCCAGCACTCCGGAGCCGGCCAGATCACGGTCCAATCTCCATCGAAAAGGAAAGGCCGGATCGGCCAGCGACGACTGCAGATAGCGGGCCCGGAACTGCAGGATCCTGCCCAGCCGGCCTTCCTCGATGACCTGCTTTGCCAGCCGGATCGCCGGCAGGAAGCGATAATTGAAGCCGCACATGTGCGTGACACCTGCCGAGCGCACCGCTTCCAGCATGCGGAGGGCCTCGGCCGCGTTGCGCGCCAGCGGTTTTTCGCACAGGACATGCTTCCCTGCCCTGGCGGCCGCGATGCAGGGCTCCGCGTGCAGGTGGTTCGGACCCGTGTTGTCGAACAGCTCCACCCGTTCGTCGGCCACCAGATCTTCCCACCGCTCGTGCCAGGTCGCAAAGCCGAGTCGCGCGGCCGCGTCGGAAGCCCTATCGGCAGACCTCCCCGCGATCGCCACAAGGGACGGCGTGAGCGGTGGTGGCCAGAAGGCCTGCGGCAGGCGACGGAAGGCCATGCTGTGGGCGCGCCCCATGTTCCCGTAGCCGAGGATACCGATCCCGATTGCTCGTGTACCAGCGTCCGGCTTTGCCTCAGTGGCCATCGCCATCCCTTTTCCTTCAAAGGGTGACAGCCGGGATGCCCAGGATCGAGCAGAGCTCGACCAGCTCCCCAGCGATGTCCTCCCACACTAAGGCGTAATGGTGTTCGAAGCCGCCATAGATCACGGCATTCAGCACTTCGGGCACAGGCCGCGCGAGCCGCACCTCCACGCTCGTCCCCCAGAAGCGATTGGGCTCATCCAGCGCCTCGCCTTTAAGGACGAGCATGCGGAAGCCGCCCTCCGCCTGGCCCAGCCGGGCGATGGTGACCGGGCCGCTCTTCAGTCCGTTGTTCAAGGCGAAGCCGAGGTTGCGATTGGGCTGCACGCCTGCGACCGGCCCCGTCCGTGGCGACGCCAGGGAATAGGCCCCCACCCCGCAGTGCCAGAACACGCAGGTGTTCCGGCCGCGGTCCACGTGCACCAGGTCCCCGAGGTACGTCGCCTGTCCCGTGAGCCGGTGCTGGATCAGCATGGTGACGGCGCCCAGCGTGTCCGCCTCGCAGGCCGCCGGGATGCCTGCGTCGATCAGGTGGGATAGGGTCGAGCAGGCCACCGCCTTATAGTCGGTGAACAGCTCGGGCCAGCAGCGCACGCTCACCGCATCGGGGGGCGGGCTCCCCAGGGCGTCCTGCAGCGCCAGCAGGAACTGCGTGGAGCGGATCACCTGGTCCGGCGCCAGCGCGTCCAGCCCTTTGACCGCCGCGCGATCGGCCTCGATCACCGACGCGTAGCGCTCGGCCGGGACCTGCGCCGCCTTCTGCAGGACCGTCTGCAGGTCGACGCGCGTCAGGCGTGGGCCGATCTTCTGCATCAAGGCCAGGGCGTCCACAGAGGACGTGTAGAACCCCGGCGGCGGATTCCCCACCTCTGCGACCACGGCGCGTCGCAGCCCGCGCACCGTCGTTGCCGCACGCAGCCAGCGACTGAGTTCGGTGGCGGCCTCCGGATCGTCCGGTAGGTGGTACAGGTACTTGAACCGCCGACCCACGCGGACGAGGAGGCTCGAGGCCAGGTTGGCCCCGGTGAGCGAATTGAGTCGAAGCCTCCCGCCCACCTCGGGCTCCGGCAGGGACCACATGAGAATGGGGACGTCGAGCTGGGTCACCGGGTGCGTGAGGAAACGGCCGTCCCCGAAGGTGGAGAACTGGACGATCAGTGCGTCGGCGTCGGTCTCTCGGTACCGCGCCGCCAGCCGACCAGCCTCGTCAGGATCGGTGACCAGGCCATCCGGCCCTGCGACGTCAAACCCGAGCCGCTCCAGCAGGACCACCGATTCGCGGTACAGCCTGAGCGCCAGATCCGTGTCGAAGCCGGGCCGGGCCATGCCCAACATGACGACCTTGCCCTTCCTCATTCTCCTCGGTCCTTTCTGTCGGTGGAATAGGGGGGTGCGGGCATCCCTCGGTTCGTCGCCGTGCCGCTCAGCCCTTCATGAACCCCAGGAGTGTCGGCAGCCACACCACCAACTGCGGGAAGAATGAGATCAGCATCAGCACCACGACCAGCGGGATGCACCATGGAAGCACGGCCTTCACCACATCCTCGAAGGACATCTTGGCCACGCGCACCATGATGTAGAGGTAGGCGCCCACCGGTGGCGTGAGCGCGCCGATGGTCAGGTTCAGTACGGCCACCACGCCGAAGTGCACCGGATCAATTCCCACCTCCAGAACCGCGGGCAGGAGGATGGGCACCAGAACGATCAGCGCCGCCAGCCCCTCCATGAAGCACCCGACGATCAGGAGGAAGACGTTCAGCAGGAGGAGGACGACCATGGGGTTCCGTGACACCGAGAAGAGGGTCTTGGCCACCACCTGGGGAATCTGCTCTCGCGTGAGGACCCAGGCCAGCATGTTGGCCGCGCTCATGATGAAGATGAAGACGGCCGTCGTCTGGATCGTCTCCAGCATGATCTCGCGCAGCTTCGAGAGCGTCAGCTCCCGGTACACGACCACCCCCAGGAACAGCGCGTACACGACCGTCACGATGGCCGCCTCGGTCGGGGTGAAGATGCCGAGCGTGATGCCGACCAGGATGATGGCCGGGGTGATCAGGGCCCAGAAAGCCATCGCCGTGGCGACGAGCATCTCCTTGAAGGTCGCCCGCTTGTACACCGGGTAGTTGCGCTTCTTGGCGTAGTAATAGACCATCACGCTGAGGGCGGCGCCCATGAGGAGCCCCGGGATCACGCCCCCCAGAAACAGGGCGCCCACCGAGACGCTGGCCAGCGTGCCGTAGAGGACCATCGGGATGCTGGGCGGGATGATCGGTCCGATCGTGGCCGACGAGAGCGTCACCCCCACGTTGAAGTCGTCATCGAACCCCGCCTTCCGCTGGGCCTCCAACTCGATGGCCCCGATGCCTGCGCAGTCGGCCGCTCCCGATCCGGACATGCCGGCGAAGATGACGCTCCCCAGGACATTGACGTGGCCGAGGCTCCCCTTGATATGCCCAACCAGGGCCAGCGAGAAGCGAAAGATCCGCTCGGTGATGCCGGTGGAGTTCATCAGCATGCCGGCGAAGACGAAGAAGGGGACGGCCAGGATCGGGATGGAGTCGGGTCCGGCCATCACCCGCTGGGGGATGCCCAGCAGAACATCCCCCCGCCCCAGGAGAAACGCGGTCCCGGCGATCAGCATGGAGAAGGCGATGGGGACGTTCATCAGCATCAGCAGCAACCAGATGCCGAACACGAGTGCGGTTCCCAAGTGGCTCACCCTCCAATCGGCCTGTGGGTTTCTCCCCGTCCCAGGCGCGTCAGATCATCTTCTCGGTCGCCGAGCCGTCCGACGCCACGACCCCCTCCGCACCGGCCCTGAGCGCTCGGATCTTGCCGACGAGGGAGTCCAGCGTGTACCAGATCATGAGCGCAATCATGACGACCAAGGAGCCGGACACGTACGAGAGGGGAATCTGCAGGGCGATGGATGCCACGCTGTGGTTCATGAGGCAGAAGCGGACACTCTGCACCAGGAACAGGCCCAGAAAGGCCAGCACGATGAGATCGGTGATCACCCCCACAACGGTCTGCGCGGCTGGCGGCAGCAGGGACACGAAGAACGAGATGCCGATGTGGCGATTGTCCCTGAGGGCCAGGGCGGACCCCAGGAAGGCGACCCAGGTGAAGGTGTAGACGGTCACCTCATCGGACGCGAAGTACGGGTGGTTGAAGACGTACCGGGCCACGACCTCGCCGAAGACGACCACGCACAGGACCGCAAAGAGCGCGATGGTGACGTTCTCGAGAAGACGATTCAGCTTCGCTTTCGTTGCGCCCACTGCTCGCTCTCCTCCGGCGCGCGCGGGGCCGGACTCCCCGAGGGGTCCGGCCCCGCAACCGCAGCTGGGATGCTACCTGGCGCTCACGATCTTCTCATAGAGCCCCTTGCCCCACGTGCTCTCGAACTTGGGGCCAACGCTGGCCGAGGCTTTGCGGAAGGCCTCCACGTCCGGCTTCACGATCGTCATGCCGGCCTTCTTGAAGGTCTCCAGGAAGGCGTCCTCCTGCTCCAGCATCAGCTTGTTGTTCAGCGTCCGCGCCTCCTGGGCCGCCGCCTCCATGATCTTCTGGTTCTCCGGCGAGAGGCTCCGCCAGATCCGCTCATTGATGATCATGGGCAGGGGGGTGATGATGTGCTCGGTGAGCATGAGGTACTTCTGGGCCTCATAGAACTTGAACCCGTTGATAGTCGGCGTCGGATTCTCCTGCCCGTCCACCACCCCCGTCTTCAGGGCGAGGTACAGCTCGCCGATGTTCATGGGGGTCGGCGTGGCGCCCCAGGCCTTGGCCATCTCCATGATGACGGGCACCTGCGGGGTGCGCAGCTTGAATCCCTTCATCTCTTCCGGCTTCATGATCTGCTTGTTGGCCGTCAGGTGCCGCCGCCCGTAGTAGAAGACGGTGAGGATGCGCAGCCCGCGCCCCTTCAAGAGCTCGTCCCGCAGCTCGTCTCCGACCGGGCCGTCCATCACCTTGTTCATGTGGTCGATGTCGCGCCAGATGTACGGGCACTCGCCGATCCCCAGGCGCGGCGAGAACTGGCTGATGCCGCCGGAGCCGATGAGGAGCATGTCCTGGGTCCCCATGATGGTGCCCTCGATGTTGTCCTTGTCGGTCCCGAGCTGGCCGCCCGGGTAGAGGTCGATCTTGATCTTCCCGCCCGTCTTGGCGGCCACGACCTCCGCCATCCGCTTGGCGCCGACGTTGCTGGGGTGGTCGGGCGGATAGCTGTGGCCCCACTTGAGGACGATGGGCTTGTCCTGGGCCGCGCTCTCGGCGGCGAGGGCGAGGCCGATCCCCAGGAAAATGGCCAGGCACACGATCAGGTGTCGCTTCATGACTCCTTCCTCCTTTCCGGGGTGAGTGATGACACTGTCGCAGTACATCGCAGGGCGCCTACCGCTCGACCTTCACCCATGCCGGACTCGCCGCGGAGGCTGCCACGGCGTCCAGGGCCTCCTGGCACGCCAGGCCGTCCGCGAACGTCGGCTCCATGGGGGTCCCTCGCAGGATGCCCTCCACGAACGTTCGAGCCTGCTCCAGGCGGTAGACCTCCAGCCTGCCGATCATGCCGGGGTCGCCGAAGCGCTGGGCCACGGTGATCGGTCTCCACTGCCGGGCGCGGCAGGCGTCCGGGCCCAGGCAGATCGTGAGTTCGCCTGGCCGCTCCACGTTGTAAGCCAGGGCGCCCTTCCGGCCGTACACCTCGATCCGCTGGAAGTTGGCCCGGCCCGTGGCATACTTCGTCACGAAGTAGGTTCCGGCGAGGCCCGAGGCGAACTCGGCCGTGAAGGCGCAGGCGTCGTCCACATCCACCAAGAGCGCTGAGGCGTCCGGGAGCGCCCGCTGCGGAACGATGATCTTCTTGATCCCGCTCACCCGGGTGATATCACCGAACCACCAGCGCGTGAGGTAGATCAGGTGCGAGCCGAGATCCCCGAGAACGCCGCCCCCCTTTACGCCCATGAGCTTCCACGGCTTCTCCACCGGCGTGGCGAGATCGGCGAGGTAGGCGGACACGTAGGTGGCCTCGAAGGCGAAGAGGTCGCCCAGCTCGCCTGCCGCGATCAGCTCCTTCGCCATCCTGGCGGCAGGGACGAAGCGATATGTATAGGCCACCATGGTCCGCCGGCCCAAGCGGGCGGCCGCCTCGCACATCTCCTGGGCCTGCTGCCGGTCGAGCGCCATCGGCTTCTCGCACAGGACGTGGGCCCCGGCCTGGAGCGCGTCGAGGGCGTTTCGATGGTGGGCATCGTTCGTGCTGCAGATGCTCACGGCGTCCAGCCGCTCGGACCGGATCATGGTGGTGACGTCGTCATAGGCGGCAGGGATGTCCAGGCGCTGGCTCGCCGCACGGGCGCGATCCAGCGAGGTGGCGCAGCAGGCCGCCACCTCCACCTCCGGCAGCAGCCGGTAGGCGGGAAGGTGGTGCGTGGCGGCGTTGTTGCCGACGCCCACGAGGCCCACGCGAAGCCGATGGTCAGTCATACCCCTCAACTCCCTCCGTGGTCGCGACCGGGGGAGACGACCTCGCCCCCTTCCGGGGCACAGCGGTGGATTCCCAGACCATGAGGGCGGAGGGGAACACGATCCGCTGCGGGGACCCCGGCCCTCAAGCCCCTGGATCCTGGCCAAAAGCACCTCGGCGGCCCGCTCCGCCATGTCCCAGATCCGGTCCGCCACCATGATCAGGGCGGGGCGAAGGAACGCCGCCACCGGGATGTCATCGAAGCCGACGACCGAGATGAAACGGAAAGGCCACGATGCATTATGCCAGATGTCACCACCTCAGTGCCACCTGAAAGCTGAACCAATGACAGTGCCACTACCTCGATGCCATCCTGAACCGCGCGTAGCTGGCACAAACCATGCGTCGCGCGTAAAGAGCTGTCGCGGCGCATGCATGGCTCTTTTGCCGATATTCCTATGGCGGTTCTTCATCATGCGAGAGTTTCCACCAAGAGCGGTTACCGGCAGCATAATGGCATCGAGGTGGTGGCACTTGGGTGCCACCAAGGTTATGGCATCTGGCCCATTATATGTCAAATCTCCGATCGGCCGTCGAGGATCCCCACGAGGAGAGGGCTCCCTCACATCCTTGCTGCGACACCCGTACCCCGAGGCGAGCCATTGTGAACTGCCATCCGGCCAGCGCACCGGTTCTCATCCCTGCGTCAAGAGTTCCGCCGCCACCCCGCTCATCAGCGCGATGGCCGGGACCAGCGCGTCCGTGAGTTGAGCCGATGCCCACGATGTCCGGCAGCTTACCGGTGCTGTTTGATCCGCGCCTCAACGGCTCGAGAAAAGTCCATCAGGGCCGCCTGGGTGTCGGGCGTGGCATCCGCGCCGGTCACCGTCACCAGGAACCTGCCGTGCCGGAAGATGAGGTAGTATCCTCCCTGAACCGCCTGTGCGCCGAGCCTGATCGGTTGGCCGTCACCCTCGGTCTTCTTGGCGAAAACGGCCTGCGCCGCCTCCGGGCCGGTCATCTCGTAGATCTCGAGGTCGATGGATGGACGTTCGGGCATGGTGTACGTCTGGATTGCAGCCCACACGAAGCCTGCCCTGAGAAAAACCTCTGCCCCGCCATCGATCAGAGAGAACAGTTCTTCGCCGACCGCCTGCTGGGGCGGACCCTCCGGGCGCCACCCACCCAGGTCGGAGGGTTGCGGAAAGAGCATCAGCAGGCCCTCCCGGCCCACCTCCCCGCCGAGGGCAGCGGCAGGAAGCAGGAGAGTCAGCATCGTGAGAAGGGCGAGCAGGAGAGTTCTCCCCGGACACCGGGTCATGGCGTTCCTTTAGATGCGGACTTCCTTGATGTGCACCCTTCCCAGGTTCATTTCGCCTAGCCCAAACTCGGCTGATTTCGGGATCATGGCGATCTCGCCAGGCGACAGACCGAGCAGGCCGGCGCAGTAGGCATCCACCGTCACGGGATCCGCTCCCGCGACGACCTTTTGCGGCCGAATGATCTTCCCCGGCCCGTAGGGCCCGTTGGTGACGATACATTCGGTGGAGTCAGAGATGCACAGGGCCGGCTTCCTGAGCAGGTTGATATCGGCCACGCATTGGGACAGGAATTCCACGTCTTCGTTCCACCCGCCTTTGCCGTAATGAAAGTAGCGGCAGGTGGAATAGGTGGCGGCCCCCATCATGTTCTTCAAGACCCCGGAGAAGTTGGTCCCGGCATGATCCTTGCTGATGGAGACGTTGATGAGAACGTCCGCCTCCATGAGGTCCTTGATGATCTCTGCGCTCTTCAGGAATGCGCCCCGAGGAATGCCGACGGTGATGTACCTCCCGCTCGATGGGATCAGGCTCCTGATCACGGCGTCCCAACGCTTCGCCAAGGGCGTTCGCTGCCAATAGCCGTGAGGCTCGTCCTTCAGGCTGTGGATGCTCTTGGCCCCGGCGTTGTAGCACATCGTGATTACGGCCAGGGCTATCGCGGGATTCACGTGCGTTCCAGGATGTCGAAAGGGATGATTGATGAGCAGCCCCACTCTCGCGCCCTTGGGGATAAAGCGTCCCATGCCGCCCAGTCGGTCCACCGCTGCCAGGGTGGACTTGAAGTAATCTCCTCCTGTCACCACCGCGAGATCGGGGACCCCGGTGACACCGGCCGTGCTGGATGCCCCTCTCGCCGGCCGTGCCATAGTGGGAACACCGAGGAGCGACCCCACCCCCACCAGGGCACTTTTCCTGAGGAACGAGCGACGATTTAGATGCGTTTGCATGGGACCGCCCCTCCTCACTGCGCGTCCGCCACCCGCGGCCGCCGGCAGGAAGCGTTCGCCAGCCACCCTCCCCGAACATAGGCCGCAGGACGCGGACCCGTCAACCATAGAATGGCTGATGGCAGGATCAGTGACCGAAGGGCCTGCGCACGGCTGATGGTTGCCGTCAGATGCAGGAATGGGCGAAGGAACCTTGTGCATGCAGCCCGCCTCCCCTAACGGATCGCAACCCCGCCTGGAAACACCTCTCCCAGCGACCATCCTGTGGCGTTTCCGCCGGTTTCGTGGTAAAGGAAGTTTGGAGGGACCACCCCAAGAGGTAAACCCTGTCGGAGAGCGCTGCGAGAAGGAGGCAATGTGTCATGATGCGTGCCAGAAGACAAGCAAGGGGATACACCCAGTCACCCGCACAAGGGGGAGCGACCCGTCGAGATTTCCTACGTTGGACAGCGTGCGGCCTGGCCGGCATCGCAACCGGTGCCGTTCGCCAGTCAACCGCTCGGGCGGCAGGCAAAGCGAAGATCAGCTACTGGACCCCGCTCGATCCCAAGAGTAAGAATCCCCGGTCGGAAGCAGAAACGGCGATGATCGATCTGTTTCGGAAGAAGCATCCCGACATCGAGGTGGACGTGCAGCCGGTCCCCTGGCAGAACATCGGCACGCAGACAATCCAGTCGGTCACGGCGGGTCGGGGACCGGACGTGGTGCAGTTTTCTCCTAAGAAACTGCCTGCTCGGGGGCAGGCACGAGCTGGAACCCGAGCGCCCGGGCCTGCGCGCGGAGCCGGGATTCGCTGTGACGCCGATGGGCGGCGTCGGCCGCAGCCAGCCGACTCTCCTGG
>Ga0315285_10002530_pt1 | contig 19085 bp, 9 predicted proteins | sample YL17G09_36_MG_FD_203698 | JGI IMG/M metagenome (GOLD analysis project Ga0315285, IMG submission 203698) | Sediment microbial communities from Yellowstone Lake, YNP, Wyoming, USA - YL17G09_36 | ecosystem: Environmental > Aquatic > Freshwater > Lake > Sediment | place: USA: Wyoming | collected...
GAAAAGACGAAAAGAGAGGGGGGGTTGCACGCTCTCTCTCCAGCCGCTCGCATCTCATATCTCCATCCCATCTCCCACCCCACTCTCTCTCTCAGGACCTCGCCGACAAGATCGCCCAGCTCAACTCGGCCATCGACGACGTCTCTGCTCAGCTGCGGGCCCAGGATCTGGCGGCGGCAGCGGGGGTGGAGGCGGAGGCGGGGGTGGAGGCGGCATGAATGGAGAGAGGTGTTGCAACAACAACAACAAAAACCCTCCATTGTGCTCTTTTTTCACCCCTCCTCCATCACCTCCTCCCCACCACCACCCTTTCCACCGCCACCAACCACCTCCACCTCCAGCTCGTACTCCTGGTCGCACCCCGCGTACGCGTCGCACATGAAGAAGAGGACGATAGGCCCTCCGCCGGGCGCCGGCGCGGTGAATTGGAGTTTGGCCTGGGCGCGCGCGCGGGCGGCCCCGGGCACCCGCTTGACGGCTAGCAGGGCGTTGGAGGCCGGCTGGCCGACGACCAGCCACCAGCCCTCATCCTTGCGGCCCGGGAAGCGAGGGGCGATGACGGGGCCCGCGTCGGACGCGCCCGGTGGCAGGCCCTCCCGCTCCAACTCCACAGACACGGTGACCGTGTCGCCCTCTGCCACCTCGGCAGGCGGCCCGCCCCCGTCCGCTCCGCCGCCGCCAGCGGGCGGCGCGGGGTCCAGCGCGTACGCCAGGGAGATATCCGGGTACCGGTTGGCGGCGGCGGCCAGCTCGGCCGCCTCCGCGGCGGGCAGGCCGGCCAACAGGGCGGCCCGCCCTGGGCTCCCCTCCTCCGCTTCCAGCAGGTCAAAGACGCTCTCCACGCCCGCCCCCGCCGCGGCGGCCGCCGCCTCCGCGGTCACGCCCGGCAACTGCAGGAGCGGCGAGTCCTTGGCCCACACGCCCTGGACGACCAACTGAGAGGCCTCCATGGCGGCCAGGGCGGGGGCCAGCCAGCCGGAGGAGGCGGCGACGTCCACGGCCGCGTGCAGCAGGCGCAGGGCTTTGGGGACGACCACCCCGTCCCGGTCCGCGGCCAGCCCGCCCGACAGGGGGGTCCGGGACAGATGGGCCTGCAGCAGGGCGTGCGCCTTCACGTGCGGGTCCGCCCACTTGTCGGAGGGCGCCGGCAGCGGGGCGTGGGCCAGCAGGCGGCGGACGGCCTCGTCCTCGCCCGGGCGCGGGGGCAGGCCATCGAATTCCGCGGCCGCCGCCAGGATGTCGACCAGACCCCGCAGCTTGGTTTTGGGGGCCAGGGACCGGGCCGCCAGCTCGACCGTCGCGTACGAGATGTAGTAGTAGGAGGCGACCATGCCCAGGTTGAGGGGCTCGACGGACCCGCCCCCCGCGGCAGGCACGACGGGCGCCGCGCTCGGCGGCTCGCCCGCGGCTCCACCACCCTCTGCCGCCGCGGCCGCGGCCGCCTCGCCCGGCCCCTCCACCGCCACCACGCCCGCCGCCGCCAGGTCGGCCAGCGTCCCCTCCACCAGGTCCGACAGGTGGTCGGACAGGTGGCGGTGGGAGACGCCCGCCAGGCCATAGTAGTTCGGGTTGGACGGCAGGCGCCGGTACAGGAAGGTCCACGTCAGCCAGTCCACCGCGTCCTGGGGCGAGGCGACCACGCGGGACACGACCTCCGAGGCCAGGTGGTCGTGCAGGGCCGTGTCCAGGTGGGATTCGACGGGGAGGGCCTCGAACAAGAACTTGCGGAGGAAGGCCTTGCGCGGGGCGTGGCAGAGGAGGAGGAGGGCGGCCCCGGCCGGGGCGCCGGGCGCAGCGCTGCCCCTGTCATCCACGCCCTGGCGCCCGGCCCGGCCGACCATGTGGAGGAGGTCCGCGACCGGGTAATCAGCGGCGCCGACCGACCCGGCCGCCTCGTGGGCCTGCGTGCCGGCGATGATGACGAGCTTGGCGGAGGAGGACAGGGTCCAGGCGGCTCCCGCTGAGCAGACAAGCACCTGCAGGGCGCCTGCCCCAAACAGCGCGTCCACGGCCGCCCGCTCGGAAGGGGGCTGCCCTTCGTAACAGTAGCCGACGCCGTGGTACAGGGCGTGCTTGAGGGCAGGGTCGGACACAGAGCGGGCGGCGAGGACGCGGTCCACGTCCGACGGGGCGCCCAGCAAGAACCGGCCGGCCGCGCCCTCGCCCGCGGCCGCGGTCAGCAAGTCCAGCGCCGCCAGGCGCGCCGCGCGCCGGGAGGGGACAAACACGATGGCCGGGTCGCCGCCCGGCCCGCATGTCCGCACGACCGCCGCGTACGCGGGGCGGGCCATCGCCCGCGCCCGGGCGTCCATGGAACCGATGTCAAAGCCCTGGATGTGGACCGACAGCGGGACGGGGCGGGCGCCGGGCGGGAAGGCAAAGAGCGCGCGGGGCGGCGCACCCAGCCACTCGCCCAGGTCGGCCGCGTTGGCCACGCAGGCCGCCAGTCCCACCAGGCGCACGGCCTTGCCCGTCGTCGCGCTCATGTAGCGCATGCGGGACAGGCCGACCTCGAGGGCGGGGCCCGCGCCGGACGCCGCGCCCGCCCCGCCCGCGCCCAGGGTGTGGAGGTCGTCGGCGATGACGAGCGTGAGCGCTTGCACGCCCTTCCGCGCTTTCCAGCGCCGGGTGAGCGCGTCATAGCGGTCGGGCGTGGCCACGACCACGCCGCACCGGTCGAGGGTTTTCAGGTCGGACCCCGCATCGCCCGTCAGCACGCCGACGGACAGACCCAGGGCCGCGGGGAGGCGGGCCCCCCAGTCGGCCGCGCACAGGGCCGCGGCCGCCTCGTTCGGGGCGACCCACACGCACTTGACGGGCGGCCCCTCCCCCGCGGCCGCGCGCCGCACGCCCCGCAGCAGGGCAAACTCGGCGCACGCGGTCTTGCCGGCCCCGGACGGCGCGCACACGAGCACGTTGTCGTCACTGTTGGCCAGGGATGCAAAGGCCTGGGTCTGGACCGGGTTGAAGTGGGTCCACCCGGGGAAGAGGGCGGCAGCCGCGGGAGGGTCCAGGCGGAGCGCAGACACGGGCAGCGGGGCGAGGTCGAGCACTTCCGTCGGCGGCAGGAACTTGGCCGGCAGGATGAGGTGGCGGAAGGACACCGGCAGCACGCTCTCGCAGCCCAGCCAGGTGTCCGAGACGACCCGGATGAAGTATTGCGGGGGCAGGGGGTCCGTGACGGGCACCGTGAAGGAGAGGGCGTGGTCGTCCTCCGCGTACGCAGCCCGCAACAGCCACGGCTCGGCATGCAGCAGGGCCTCCCCGTCCGCGTCCTCCACCAGCACCCAGAAGGCCAGCCCCCCGCCGTGCGCGCGGGCGTCCCAGGCAAAGTCGGGCGTCAGCGTCAGGTCCACCTTTAGCAGGCCCCGCGTGATGGGCTGGACGTGGGCGGCCAGCTCGATGCGTGGGAAGGTGTGCACCAGGCGGTGCAGCGTCTTCCCCAGCTTGGGCGCGCGCACCAGTTCCCCTAGTTCGGCGGCCGTCAGGTCGTAATACCGGTCCCAAGCCAAGTCCTTGCGCTCCACGCGAGCCAGCACGTCCGGCAGGACGCCCGGGAACTGGCGCAGCGGGGACTGGCACCCCCACTGACGCCTGCCCACGCATTTGGCCAGTTCCAGCGCGCGCCCGGCCACGCCCGCCCACCCCCGCCGCAGGGCCAGCTCAAACAGGCACCGCGCCAGCCGGCCCGCCGAGTCTTTTACGTACTGCATGTCCGAGGCCAGGGCCAGGCCGTCCAGGCGCAGGCGGGCGATGTAGGCCTGGAGCAGGACGTTCACTTTCGCGGCGGGGTCGTCCAGCCCCTCCTTCACCGGGATCGGCACCCGGTCCAGCAGCTTCGCCAGTTCCGCCTTCTCCTCCTGGCGGACGACGAGGTTGGAGAACTCGTCGGACAGGGCAAACAGGCGGAGGAGTTCGATGTCACCCATGGTAGGGCGCAGGTGGGCCGCGTACGTCGCGATGGAGGCGTGGCCGACGTAGTAACAAGACGCGATGCGCCCCAGGTCGGTGGGGGAGATGGCGGCCGACCGCCGGTCGTACCGCACCAGGCCAGCCCGGTCCAGGACCGCCGCCGCGGAGTGGGCCAGGTCCGCCCGGCGGGAGCGCAGGGAGGGGTCGGTGTCCAGGTCGGACGGCGGCACGCCGTACAGGGCGGGCGCGCACAGCATGCGGACGTGGAGGTAAGTGCAGCCCAGCCAGGCGACCGCGTCGTCGATCGAGGAGACAGTCCCCAGTGCCACCTCCGCGTTCAGGGCGTCGGCCAGGCGGGACCCCATCTGGGATTCGATGGGCAGCTGCTGGTTGAGCAGGGACAGGTAGTACTGCAGCTCGGCGTGCCCCGTGATGATGATGCCCTCCCCGAACGAATCGTACTGCGGCCGCCCCGCCCGCCCAAACATTTGCATCACGTCCAGGGGGCTCAACTCCGTCCACCCGCCCTGTTCGGGCGAGTACACCTGGGTGCCTTTGATGATGACAGTGTGGGCGGGCAGGTTGACGCCCCAGGCCAGGGTAGCCGTGGAGACGAGCACGGACACGTGGCCGTCCGAGAACAGGTCCTCCACCAGCGTGCGGTCCGCCCGGGACATGCCGGCGTGGTGGATCGCGATTCCGTACGGGAGGAGGTCTGCCAAGGCGCCGTCCTTGGCCGCGCCGGCTTCCGTTTGCAGGATCTCCGCGGACGCACCGCCCGGTTTTACCAGGGCGGCCGCGACGCCGCCGTCCCGGACGGCCTCGTCCCGCAGGTAGCGTGCCGTTTTTGCGGTCTCCTTGCGCGAGTGCACAAAGACCAGCACCTGGTGCTTGCCCGCCGCGCCCGCGACCTTGCCGTAACAGATCTCGTTCATCAGGGCCAGGCGTTGCAAGGGCTTACGGACGGAGACGCCGATGTACTGGGACGCTAGCGGGCAGGGGCGGTAGGCGTTGTCGAAGAAGAAGAGGCCTTTCGCCGGGTCGACCCGCAGAAAAGACGCAACGTCCTCATAGTTCGGCAGCGTCGCGCTCAGACCCACCAGGCGGACGTGCTCGCCGCCCGCCTCCACGCCGCGCAGGGTGCGCGACACCAGGGCCTCCAGGACGGGGCCCCGCCCGTCGTGGAGGAGGTGGACCTCGTCGATGATCATGAGGCGCAGGTTGGCCGTGTGGGGCGCCGCCCGCTCGCCGCCCGCTTTCCGGGTGATGATGTCCCATTTTTCGGGCGTGGTCACGATGATCTGGGCCGCCGCGATCTCGGCCCGGGTCAGGGAGGCATCGCCCGTGAGCTCCCGCACGGTCAGGCCGTAGGGCGCCAGCCGCTTGGTGAAGTTGCCGACCATTTCGGAGACTAGGGCCTTCATGGGCGCGACGTACACGCACTTGAACGAGGAGGTGTCGATCGGGCCGATCGGGTCGTCGCCGTCGCCGCCGCTGCCCCGCCTGGCCAGCCCGATCTGGTGCAGGATGGTCAGCATGGCGACGTTGGTCTTGCCCGCCCCCGTCGGCGCGCACAGGAGCAGGTTGTCGGACCCGAACAGGGCGGCATCGCACACGCGCGACTGGATGCGGTTGAGGGACGGCATGCCCGCAAAGGCCGGGCGGGCCCAGGGCGGCAAGTCCGCCACCGGGCGCAGGGCCTCCCCGTCCGCAAAGGGCGGGGCGGCGGCGGCCGGGATGTGGACCTCCTCGTACCCCTTGAAAGCGGACCGGAAGGAGCCGGGAGGCAGGTCGCACCGGGTGTTGGTCATCGTGTGGGCGCCGCCCGCAAAGGCCAGGGAGTCCAGGTCGACCTCGTGCAGGCCGCCCGGCGCGGCGGCGGCGTCGGTGGCCTGGACATCACCGGTCGCGACCGTGATGCCCGCCGCTTCCGCCCGGATGCGGGCCTCCGCCGCGTCCTGGCGCTGGCGGGCCGTCAGCCGCGTCGCGCGCAGCGCGGCCAGCGCTGCCGCGGCCTCCGGCCCGGCCGCCGCCATCTCCGCCTCCACGCCCGCGCGCCCGGCCTCGCCGGCCGCCCGGGCACGCCGCATGCACCAGACGATGGCGTGCCGGGCGGCGACCAAGGTTTTGACCAGCGGGAAGTGGCCGAAATCAAAGAGGCGGACGAGCGCGTCCTCCGCGGCCGGGCCGGACCCGGCCGCCTCCAGGGCCGCCAGCGCCCGCCCCGCCAAGTCCTGGGCGCCCGCCTCGTCCAGGGCGGCCCCGTACGACACTGCCACCGCCCGCTGCAGCCAGTGCGCGTCAATGTCTTGGGGGTGGACGCCCCCAAAGGCGGCCGCGGCGGCCGCATCGGCGTCGGCAGGGGCAGCAGTGGACGGGGCGGGCGCGCCGCGGACGGCGCCGGGAAGGGGGCCGGCCTCGTCCTCGCCGTCTTCGTCCCGGTCGGGCTCGACGACCTCGTCGATGCCCGAGTCGCCGCCCTCGTCGGACTCGTCGCCCTCAAACTCGACGGCGACCCCGATTTCTTCATCCAGGCCGCCGTCGCCGCCGTCGCCACCTCCAGGCGCGCCGACGCCGCCGGCAGCGCCCCCGCCGCCCACGGGCGCCCAGTCGGTGATGAGCTTGCCCAGGGCGACCAGCTGGGCAAAGCGCTCCGGGGCCAAGGGGCCCAGCAAGCCCTCCACCTCCCGCTGCTTGTCCGGGTCTTTCACGCCGTCCGCCTTGAGCGTGGCGAGGACCTCGTCCGCCGCGCCGTGGAGGACGTCCGCAGGCTGGTCCCCAAACTGGCGGGCGACGAGGCCGAGCAGGGCCTCAAAGGCTTCCCGGGTTTCCCGAGTTTTGGGGCGGTAGCCAGCCGCGGCGTCCAGGTCGAGGACGGTGTCGGTGGCGCCCTGGAAGTGTGTGTAAAAAATGGAGAGAGAGACGGAGGGTGAGAAGGAGTAAGGGGGGGGGGGCGCGGGGTTGGTCCGGCTGCCCGCCGTCGTTCCTGCGCTCCGCGTGTCTCGCCTCTCTCTTCCCACGCTCCCTTTTACTACTCACCCGGCGCGCCCGCTTAGCACCGCCGCCGGCATCCCAGTCCTCGCCCCCGCCGCCCTTGGCCGCCACCTCCCGCTTGGATTTGGCTTTCGCCTTGCGTTCGGCCAGGCCGTCGGGCGCGTCGAAGCGGACCCGGTCGCCCATGCGGTGCAGGCGCCCGGCCAGGGTTTCCGGGGCGCCCGACGGTTCGGCGGGGCCCCGGGACCGGTCCGCGGTCAGGACCAGGTTGGAATTCTGATAGAGGAGGAGACAGGAGAGATGAGGGAAAGGGCGTGAGCGCATGCCGTCGATCCGCACGCTGCCGGGGCCCTGGACACCCGACCGCGACCGAGTCGCCGTGGTCCAGGCGCGCAAACCTCCATCCAACACTAGCCAGAACAGAGTTCGGGCGTCCTGACGGGCACAATACGACCAGCGCACGCCCCCTCACACCCGCCGCACCCCGCTCGCACCCCGCTCGCATCTGCCACGCCGGCTGCCACCCTTCTTTTTTCCTCCTCTTCTTCTTTTTCTTCTCACCGCCTGGTAGTCAAACTGCTTGGCCCGGGCCGCCGCCTCCGCGCCGCGGTCGCCCATGGTTGATGATGTAGGTGGTATGTGTGTGTATGTGTAGTGTGTGTGTGAGCGCGTTGAGCTTTTTTGTGAGGCGCCGCCTCGCTGGGAAATAAAAAAGAAGAACAATGACCTCTACTCCTGTCGCCCCGACCTGTCCCCCCTCGTTTTTCTTTTCTTTTCTTTTCTGCTACGGCTGCAACGGCTTTTCACTGCCCGTCAACAGGCCCGCGCTGTACAGGGCCAGCCCGGCCGCGCCGGCCAGCCAGGCCAGGCCCCGGTACCGTTCCCCCATCACCCGGTCGGCGTTGGCCTCCTCAAGGGCGGGCTCGGGCTGTGGTGAGGCCACCCCGCCCTCCTCGCCCTCCTCATCCGCCGTCGCCGTGCCGGCACCGCCGCCCTCCCCATCAACGCCACCCCTCCCAGGCAAAGCCCGCAGCGCCAGGCTAGCCACCTCCACGCCGACCCCCACCGCCAGCGCCCCAAAGATCAGGACGGGAATGGTGAGCGTGGCCGGGTCGGCGAGCGACTCGGGGAAAAACAGGCGGCGGGCCGCGTCCGCCGCGTCGGCAGCGGAGGGGAAGGTGAGCGATGCACCACCGGGATTGGCTTCGGGGACACGCCGGGGGATGGCGTCCACGATGCGCGGCAGGTAGTCCCGCCACGAGGCGGCGAGGCGCGTGGGCGAGGAGGAAGAGGAGGAGGAGGAGGAGGGGCCGCGTGGTTGAGGCTGCAAGTCGGGCGGCGGCGGTATCAAAAACAAGGCCCGCCCACCGCCCGTCCTCCGCACGGACCCGACCCAACCATGACTGATTGAGGCTGGGCCGGCTGCAGCCCTGGAAGTGGCCATTGGCGTGTGGCAGGCTTCTGGTGGGGCGTGGGCCGTGGGGGTGCTTGTTCTAAAAAAAGAGTGTGGGTCGCATTCTCTCTCTCGCTCCGCTCTCGTTTTTCCCGGGGCATTCTTCCACACACAAACACACATTTCCGCGACACGCCCACCACCCTTTCCCTGGCACGCCATGTGCGCACACTGGGTCAGCTGCTGACAGCGACAAGTGTATCGCACGCCGGGCCTGTGCGCGCACGTGTAGCTGAACGGCAAGCGCGCGCGCGCGCGACGGAAGAAAAGAGAGCGCCAGCGCGGGGACCCCCCCCGGCACACACACACAAAAACGCTCTTTCGACCCCCTCCTCTCTCGCCTCCCCATGACGACAACCCTCCCCCCTGCCGCCGCGGCCACCCTCCTCTCCCCTCGCCCCGCCGCCGAATCCCTGTCCGCCGCCGCATCCCGCTTCTTCAGCGCGGCCGCCTCGGCCGCCGGGCGGGGCGGGCCCCCAGAGGAGGCGGTGGGCGTGGCGGTGCGCGCGGCGACCGCGGCCCTGGTGGGCGGGGCCGCCCACCCGCCGCTCACGCCCGCCGGCCGCCTGACCGCCCTGGTCGTCCTCGCGGAAGCGGGCGCCACCGGCACCCTGGCCCAGGCGCCTAGCACGGACCCGGAGCGGCGCCTGGTCGGGGCGTTGCTGGGCGGCGGCCAGGCCGCCGCCCAGGCGGCCGCCCGGCTGCCCGCCTCGGCCTGGCTGGGCGGTGTGGGCGGTGGTGGGGGCGTGGGCCCGGGCCCGCCGCCGCCGCCGCACGCGGCCCGGGCGACGACGGCCCTGCCCACAGACCCCACACCACCACCAGCGGGCGGTGATGCCATCACCGCCCTGCGCCGGTCCGCCGCCGCCATGGCCTCCGCCCGCCTGGGCAATGCCGGGTCGCTCCTTCTGGCCACCACCGCCGCCCACCCTCTTCCCTCATCCACGACGTCCTCCTGGTCGCAGGCCTTTGGCGGGCCGGCCAGCCCGCCGACGGGCGGGTGGGGTGGCGGCGGGGCGGAGCCTCAACCGTTCAGCCCGGTGGGCCCCTCGCCCCCACCCCCTCACCCCCCTCTTTCCGAGGCGGAGGCGGCTGCCCTGGCGCGCGCCCTGTCTGTCGCCGCGGCCGGCCCCCTCCCCCCTGCCGAGGCCGCCACCGCAGAAGCCTGGCTGGCCCGGCCGGGCGGGGCGGCGGCGGCGGCGGCGACGGTGGCAACGGCCGCGCCGGGGGCGGTGGCCGTGAACGCGCCCCGCCTGGCCGCGGCGGCCGCCGCCTCGTGCGCCGCGTCCGACGGGCGCGGGTGGGCGACGCCCGCCGCGTCGGCCTGGCTCACCGCCCTGGCCGGCGCCGGCCCGGGCCTGGCGTGGGCGGAAGCGTGTGCCGAGCTGGCCCGGGCGGGCAGGCCGCGGGGCGGCGCCAGCGCCGGCACTGCCGGCCGGCCGCCGCCCTCCTTCTCCGCGTCCTGCGTCTCCCGGGCCGCCCGGGCCGCGGGGCGGGCCCCCGACCCGGCCGACCGGGCCCGCCACGCCCGCCTGGCGGTGGCGCTGGTGCGGTCCCTGTTTTTGGGGGGCGACGCCCAGCCTGGTGGCGGCAGCGCGGACGGCGGGTTTGGGCCGGCCGCCGCCGCGGCCTTGCTGGAGGCCGGCGGGCCCAGCCTGCTCGCCGAGGTGGAAGCCTTTTGCGTGGAGCACGCCCGGGTAGGGGAGGCGGCCGCCCTGTTCAGCGAGCTCAAGGGGATGCGGCCTTAGGGAGAGTGTGCGTTTTTGTGGGTGTACGCGATTTTCTTACGTTGGGGGCGGTGGGCGTGGTTTTTCAGGGCGTGAGGAGATTCAGTAGTCTTTTTCGTCGTGCGCATGACAACACGCGCCACGCCTCCTCTCTCTCCCTCCTCTACACCATCACCACCCGGGCCTCCCCCATTAGCCCCGCCTTCAGCAGGGCGGACGCCGGCGGGGCACCCTTCCAGTGCAGGGACAGCGAGAGCAAGCCGGCCGGCAGCACGCCTGGTGCGCTGGCCAGGAGGCCCTTCTTCTTCGACAGGGCGGGGCCGGCACCCTCGCCGCCCACGACCAGCTCAAAGGCCGGCGCGGGCCCGCCATCCTTGCGGGCTGCCAGGCAGGACGCGACCCAGTCATGCACGGCGGCCCCATTGTCGCCGCCCTGAAAGTCTGCTGCCAGCGAGACAGCTTCCGGCAGCCGCACCACGACGCGGGTGGTAGGGGGCGCGCCGCCCGCGGAGGACGAGCCACCCACCGCGGAGGACCCCCGGCGCGACGCGATCCGGGCCAGGCTGGCCGCCCGCTGGGCTGGCGTGGACAGGCGGTCCCGGGCGGACGCGGCGGAGGCGGCCAAGGCCGCCGCGTCGCGCGCCTCGGGCGGCAGGAGGGCGGTGACCCAGGCCGGCGGCTGCACCGCGTCGCCCGGCCGGGGCAGCAGCACGTCCGTGGCCCGGGTCAGCCCCGCGGCCATTGCCGCGGCCGCCCGGCGTCCACCCGACGAGGGCGGGGGGACGAGGGCGCCCGCCTCCTCCCCCTCCTCCTCCTCCTCCCCATCCGCGTGCCCCACGCACGCCGCGTCCGCCGCGGCGTCCGCGCCGCAGGCCGGCACGCGCTGCGTGGACGTGGACCGCAGGCGGGACAGGGCGCGCATGGCCAGCGGGGGCCGAGGAGGAGAGGTGGCGGCAGCGGGAGGCGGGGGGGAGGAGGCGTCGCCGTCCTCCTCATCCTCCTCCACCGTCGCCTGCGCGCCGCGCGGGGCCGCGCCCCCGCCGCCGGTCCCGCCGTACGACAGGGAACTGAACGTGGAGGTCGCCGCCAGGTTGGGCGGCAGGGCGGACCGCAACAGGTCGACGCCCGCCGCCAGGGCCGCCCGGGCGGGCTCGCCCAGGACGGGGGTTTCGGGAGACAGGACGGCAAACCCTTCCGCCCGGGCTTCCGGGTCCCGCCTGGACGCGGACTCGAAGACGACCCGGAAGCCGGACGCTTCCAGCAGTTCGAGGGCGCCCGGCACGCACACCACGCAGGCGTGGACGCGCGGGTTGGCCAGCCGGATGCGCCTGAACCGGGCGTCGCCCGGGTGGGACGCCGCGTTGGCGAGGAGCGCGGCGCACACCCGGGCGGGCCGGTTGTCCGGGGTGGCCAGCAACGTGTCGGCGGCGTGGGATTGGGCGGCCGAGGGTGGGGCGGCACGGACGGGCGGGGCAGGCGGGCCCAGGGGCTTGCGGTGGGGCTGAGGGGTGGGGAAGGCGGATGAGGACGGCGCCGGGTCGAGGGTGGCCTCTTGTTTTCCGCCGCCGCCGAAAAAGGCGAGGCAGCCGCGGCTGGGCATGATCAAAGCCTCACACTGCGCGTGTGCGCAATGGAGGATTGGGACCGGGGACCACGGGCGTCGGTGTCTGTGGGCTGTGAGAGGCCACAGGGATCAAGGGAGGATGTGGGGAGACGAATCTCCCTCTGCTCTGCGAGAGTTGAGTACAATGATTGGGGACGCCCTCACCTATCTATTTTTTTCTACATACACTCTAATGGCCGCCACCGCCGCCGATATCCTTCTTCACCACAAATGCGTCCAACATCCGCTTCTGCTTCTTCACCCCCTGTTTTTTATCAACCTGGTCACCCTGACCACCCCCGCCTCCCTCCACCTTGACCCGCTTCGCCGCCCCCGCCGCCGCCTGCCGCTCAAAGAGCGACCCCAGCGACCCTTTCCGCTGGCGCACGTCCAGCGAGCAGTCGGCCGCCTGGTACCTGACGTTGCCCACCTCTAGCTTGACGGGGTGCGCAGTGAGGGTTGGCCATGCCTCCACCGCGCTCGCGCAGCTCAGCGCCTTCAAGGACGCCGGTGTCGGCCCGCACTCAACGCTCAACCAGGCGCGCACGGCCTCCGGGGTGGGCAGCAGCAGGGGCGCCCGGTCATGCAGCCAGGCCAGGGCCTTGGGAGGGGAGGTCGTCAGAACGGCGTACCGGCGACACGGTGGGTGGTGCGCACCGGCCGCTGCCGAGCCCGGTGGTGGCGGCGTGACGAGGGCCGCCAGAGCGAGCGGGGTGCCGTCCGCCCGGGCCACGTAGTGCGGCTGGGCGGGTGCCGTGCTGCCGCTGGCGTGCCGTTTCCACTCGTAGTACCCGTTTGCAAGAACAACCGCCCGCCCCTCGGGCCCCGCAGCCAGGGCGCGGGCCCAGGTCGGGGTCGCGAACGCGGTCTCCGCCCGGCCGTTCACCAGGATGGTTGATGATGATGACGGCGAGGAATGAGGGGAGGCCGCCCCGCCGCCGCCGCGGGGCACGCCCCAGACCATTGATTCGATGACGATGGTGGGAGAAGAGGTGGGATCGTCGCCGCCGTCACGCACGCCCGTCACCGCGGGCGTGGCCCGTGCAGGCCCCATGTTATGGAGGGGTCTGTAATTTTTCTTTTGTGGCCACGCCAGGTGAGCGCGCGGTTGCTGCTGCTGCTCCTCCCCGCTGGCCGACGGTGGTCCGATGACCGCGGACACGATGTCCTCGTCTGACAGGGTGCAGCGGGTGCGCCCGCACATGGGGTCTGGGAGTGCGGCGGCGAGCCGCGCCCGCACCGGAAAACTTTTGTTTATTATGACAGGCTGTGGATTTCACGTTCTCAGAGCAAAAAAAAAAAAATGAAGTGCTCCACGGCCCGGCTCTCCCGCCGTAGCAGCGCATTGACGCACCAGGGTGTTGCCATATCTAGGCTCACCGTCGTACGCGCTCATCCTGCCCAGAGCGGCGGCGGGTCGCCGACAGTTGGGACGTCGGCACCGAAGAAGCAACGCATCGGCACCGGCGCTGTGGCCGCTGCTGTGCCGACCCCGCCCCAGCAGCAGCCCGCGCCCGCCCAGCCCGCGCCCCCCGCCCTGACCCGCCGCACCGCCTTCACCCGCCTCGCCTCCCTGGCCGCTCTCTCCCTGGCCGCCCCGATCCTCCCCGCCGGGCTCCCGCCCTCCTTCCTGGGCGCGCCCCACCCGGCCGCCGCCGCTACCTTGATGATCGCGGCCGACCGGCTCTCCACCCTGGCCGTCCCGCCGGCCGTCATTGTCTTAGCCGGCGCGCCCGACCCGAAATCTTGGGACCCGAACGATGCCCGCCTGCGCGCGGCCGCCAATGCCCTGCAGTCAGCGCTCAACGCGGAGTCGCTGCCGGCGGAGGAGGCCGCCTGGAGCGCGGTCGTCGCAGAATACAGCCCGCTGATGGAGAGCAGCGCCGGGCCTGCCTCCCAGGGCGCGCCCTGGGCGGCCGACGTCGTCGCCCGGGCGCTGGGCAACCGGGGCAACGCCCGCGCCCGGGCGGGCGGGCGCATGGATGAGGCGCTGGCCGACCTGAACGCGGCGATTGCACTCGCCCCGTACTCGCCCGACCCGGTCCTCAACCGGGGCGTCGTCCTGGAGCAGTCAGGCCGGTTCGATGAGGCGGCCGCAGATTACAAGGCCGTCCTGGCCGCCATCCCGGCCGACCCGTCCGCGTGGAACAACCTGGGCAATGTGGAGGGTCTGCGCGGGAACTGGGTGGAGGCGGAGGCGTGCTTCACCAAGGCCGCGGCCGCCGCGCGCGATTTCTCCTTCACCTCCGCCAACCGGGCGGCCGCCCTGTTCCAGCTGGGCCGGGACGCCGAAGCCATGAAGGAGTTCCGCCGCCTGTTGCGGCGGTACCCGGACTTTGATGACGCGCGCGCCGCGCTGGCCGCCATCCTGTGGGTGCGGGGCGAGGACAGGGCGGCCGCGGAGGACCAGTGGCTGCGCGTGGCCGACCCCCGCTACCGGGACCGGGCCTGGCTGTCGCGGGACCGGCGCTGGCCGCCACGGTTGGTGGACGCGGCGGTGGCGTTGATGGACATCAAGTGATGATGATGAGGTGAAAGGGGGGAAGGAGAGAGGGGAGAGAGAGGAGAGGGAGGAGAGGAGGGGCGTGTGCTGTTAAGGAGTGGGCGGGTGCGCGGTGGTCAATCTCCCTGTGGCCACACCGCTCGTCGCGCGGGGCAGTGTCTTTTCCTTCTTCGTCACCGTCGCGCCCTACGATAAACCCCGTCCCACGCCAACTCGTCACCTGCGCTGTGTGTGACCACACCTGTTGCACACACGCCGACAACGACAAAAGCCCAGGAAAACCTGTTCTCTCTTTGTCTCTCGCCGCCATGCCGACCACTTCGCCAGCATTCCCTCCGCTCGACCCCTCCATCACCCTCACCGACCCGGAAGGCAAGCCCGTCGCCGCCTCCAGCCTCTGGTCGGACGGGCGCCCCCTGGTGATTTACCTCCTCCGGCGCCCCGGGTGTATTTTGTGCCGGGCCACCGCCCAGAAGCTGTGGCGGGAGGCTGAGGCCATCACCCAGGCCGCTGGCGGAGGGCAGAACCGCCTCGTGTGTGTCGCCCACGAGTGGCTGCCCGCCGAGATCGATGCCTTCCGCCAAGGCTTCTGGCCGGGGCCGGTCTTCAAGGATGACGCAAAAGCCCTCTTTGCGGCGCTAGGGGACGGGACCGTCCGCCGCGCGTCCATGCTCTCCCTCATCAACCCGTTCTCCCGCATGTGGTCGCACGCCAAGGAGGCCAAAAAGACGGTCACCGACAGCAACCTGAAGGGCGATGGGCTGACGCTGGGCGGGGTGATGGTCGTGGTGGGTGGGAAGCCCGTGTGGCGGTTCCAGGAGAGACAGTTTGGCGACGCGCCCAGCGCGGAGGACGTGTTGGCGGCAGTGCGGGAGGCGGCGGGTGGGAAGTGAGGTTTGTGGGTCGTTTGTAAGTGCACGCGCACGCATTGGCGCGGTGGCACGCATTGGCACACTTTTGCGCGTCGGTGCCCTTCCCCCGCAGGGGGAAGGGCACCACCACCGGCGCCAACGACGAAAGACAGGGCGAAAAGGTTGAAGAGCACTCTCAGGTCTTCCGAGCGCCGTCTCATTTTCAACGCCCCCCCACGTCACTCGCGCGCCACACCACGCCACGCCCAGCCTGGGTCTGAAAGATATATAATCTCTGGCCAGCGAGGCAGAAACATCACGCACACGCCGCTCCTCCTTCCGCCCCCAAAGAATTTGCGTGCAAGAAAGCGAAATCGGCCGCCAACGACTGCGCTCCCACCTCTCGCCTCTCTCTTTTCAATGGTCTTCTACTTTGACGTCACCGTCCCGCCCGACGGCGACGCCTGGACCGTCTACATGGGCCGGGACAAGTACGAGAACGAGGGCCTCATCCAGCATGGCTGGCCCATTGACGTCTGGCTGCACGTGGACGACCTGTCGTCCGCGCACGTGTACCTGCGCCCGCCCAGGTCCGCGCTGCCGCCCATCACGGCCACCTCGCCCTCCGTCAGCCCAGACGACGTCATTGGTGCCATCCCCAAGTGCGTGCTCGACGACTGTTGCCAGCTGGTGAAAGCCAACTCCATTGCGGGCGCGAAGGCGGCGTCCGTCACCATCTGTTACACGGGGTGGCCCAACCTCAAAAAGAGGGAGTGCATGGACGTGGGGACGATCGGCTTCGTGAATGATAAGGCGGTGCGCCTTGTGCGCAACGTGTCACGGGATGCGGAGGGTATCAAGCGGATCGAGAAGACGCGGCGAGAGGCCTACCCGGACCTGGCGGCGGAGAAGGAGGCGTGGGAGGAGGAGGAGCGGGCGGTGCGGCGGGCAGCGGCCGCGAAAGCCCGGGCGGAGGAGAAGGCGGCGGCCAAGGCGGCCATCGCGGACAAGGCGGCCCGGTCGTACGATGCTCTGCTGGACCCGGGGTCCATGCAGACGGCAGCGGACATCGGGGCCAAGTACGAGAGCGCTGCAGCGTATGAGGAGGATTTCATGTAGTCGAGAGGGTTTTTTGTGTGTTTGCAGGCCCCGCATTGCTTTGTTTCTTCTCTCGCCGCGCCCCCTGCGCGCGCAGGGGGCCGACCACACTCCACAAATGATCCACCCCGCCGGCTCCGCCGTCGTCCGCTCCGATGATCACGGAGGCCTGGGCCTGTACGCGGCCCGCTTCCTCCCAGCCGGCGCCGCCATCCTGACCGACCACCCCCTTGTGGCCGCACTCCCGCCCCAGGCGGCACCGTGGCGGTGCCGGGCCTGCCTCGCCCCCCTGTCCAGCCGGTCCCGGGAGAGGACCCCGCCCTGTCTGGGCTGCCACCGCGCACGCTGGTGTGACTCGGCCTGCCGGGCGGACGACGCGGTCGGCCACGTCGGGTCGGGCGAGTGCGCGCTCCTGGCGACCGAGGCGACCGCGCCAGGCGCCCTGCTGGCGTGGCCGGGGCTGCTGAGGGATGCCTGCCTGGCGTTGAGGATACTAGCCAGGCCGGATGGGAAGGGAGCGGACCTGGCGACCGATGCGGAGGAGGTGGGGCGCGACCCGACGGCCGGGCCCCGCCTTTGTGCAGCGGCCGCTGCGCTGGCGGCCGCGGCGGGGGTGGGTGCGGCGACGGGCGGCGCGGCGCCGAGCGTGACGCCTGAGTCTGCAGCCAAAGCCCTGCGTGCGGCGGCCCTGAACGCGGTGGAGCTGGAGGAGATAGGCGGCACCGCGGCCGGCCCCGCAGACAACCGCAGCCCCCCACCCCCAGCCGCGCTGTATGCTCTCGCCGCCCGCACCAACCATTCCTGCCGGCCCACCGCCGTCTTCGTGCCCCGCCGGCGAGGCGGCAAGCTGGTCATGCGCACGCTGGTGGATGTGGAGGCAGGAGCAGAGCTGACGGTCGCCTACACCGACCCGGTCGCGCCGCGGAACGACCGGCGGGCGGCGCTGGGGCAGGGGTGGGGGTTTGCCTGCGCGTGCGAGCGGTGTGACGGACGCGGTGGCGACGCCCTGCTGGGAGAGGCCGCCTCCTCCTCCTCCATCCCCGCCCTGGCCGCTCTGGAAGCAGAGGTGGAGGCGGCTGCCGCGCCAGGGCGGGCCCCAGGCGCCGTGGTGGAGGCCCTGGGGCGGGCCGCGGCCCGCGCGCTCGGCGCGGGGGCGGGCCCTGCGCACGTGTCCCTGCTCCGCCTCCACCTACTCCTCCCCGGCGCCTGCGCCGCGGTGGCGGGTGAGGGGCGGGCGATGGGCTCGCCTGCTGGCGCCCGTGCTGCTGCTGCCACTGCGCTCCTCTCGGCCGCCATACCCGCCCTCGCGGCGGACGCCCTCGCCTCGACTGGAGGCGAGACGGGCGCGCTCCTGTTTGGTGGGCGGGCGTGGGCGGTGGTGGCGGGCCGCCTACTAGCCCTGGCGGCCCTGGACATGGGAAGTGGAGATGAAGACTGGGCGGGCGCGCTGGCGCGGGCGAGTGAGGCGGTGGCAGGTGGCGGTCAAGTGGCGGCCCAGGCAGCTGCCGGCCCCCCGCTCAACCCGGGCCTCGCGCGCGCTGTGGCAGCCGCGGTCGCCCTCGCACGGGTAGGGGTAGGCGCGCCGCACCTCATTCCTTTGCCCACCTTGGACGCCAGCTTGGGTAGGCTGGGCATAGACGTGTCTGGCGTAGACGCCGCCACCGTGCCGCCTCTGCCACGGTGGTCGGTGTGGGCGGCCGCGGCCGCCTTCACAGCTGCCCGCGCGTCCGACCTCCTCTGCTTCTGCCTGGGCGAGGCTTCCTCGGCGGTGGAGGCATCCACCTTCGCCGCCATGCACCACGCGGACCGCCTACCGTTCGGCCTGGCGTCCGCGATCACAGCTGAGATAGTAGGGGCGAGGCGGTGGGGGCCGGACGTTGTTCCTTAAAAGGTTTTGACCCCCTCATCCCCACACCATGTCCTCTCTCCCATATGAATCGTTTGTTTTTTTGGGACGGCGCGACCTCCAGCACAGGGGGGTGGGTTGGGGAGAATGCAGCACAAACATCGCACACGCTAAGGGCACAGCATAGCGTATGTACGCGTGCGCGTTCTCCCCGTCTGCTCATATCCCTCCGCGGGCCACGCACGCCATCTCTCTCTCTCTCCATCTCGCTCTCTCTCTCGCCCCCGTGATGTGTGGCTCTCCCAGTGGGGAGGTCCCACACGTCGGCCAAGGGCAGCAAAATTGGGTCGACCGCAGACACGCACCACTCTTTTTTTGTTGAATTTCATTCATCCAGGCCGGCACCCGCCACCCGTTGTGTTTTGTTTGTTTCACTCTCCTTCCCTCAAAACTCGGCCGCAGGCGGCGCCGCATTCCAGTCCAGACCGGGACCGGCGGACACCGCGGTGACGTGCTCCGGCGGCGGCGGCGCGGTCGGACCCGCCGCGGCGGCCGCCTCCGCGGCGGCGGCGATGACGCTCTCTGCCTCGGCTTCAGGCACCAGGGCAGGGCGCAGCGCATTGTGGGCGCCCGCCGGCCACTCGATGCCGGACAGGCCCGCCACGGCGGACGCCGCGGCCGACGCGTGCTCGTACACTGCGTACGCGTGCGTTTTGACGGAGGGCATCCACAGGGAGACGAGCGGGCCGTAGGAGGCCAGCAGCGCGCGCGCGGCGTCCTCGGTGAACGGTCGGACGAGGTTGTCAACCCGCACGGCAGCTGAGGGGGCTTCCAGGGGGGCGGCCGTGACGGCGGCAACCTCCACCGCTGGGTCCTCCACCTCGACGGCGGCGGGCGCGGCCTCGACGACCACGCCCTCGGCTGCGAGCGTTGTGTCTTGCTCCGCCTCCTCCTCGCCCTCATCTCCTTCGTCCACGGGTGCCTCCTCCTCCAGGCGGGCCTCCTTGGCGGGCGGGGCGTCCTCGGCGGCGGGCAAGGAAGCGGTCCGCTTCAGGGAGGGCGGCGGGATGGAGGGCTCCTCTTCGTCTTCGACTACAA
>Ga0315285_10002531_pt1 | contig 19084 bp, 18 predicted proteins | sample YL17G09_36_MG_FD_203698 | JGI IMG/M metagenome (GOLD analysis project Ga0315285, IMG submission 203698) | Sediment microbial communities from Yellowstone Lake, YNP, Wyoming, USA - YL17G09_36 | ecosystem: Environmental > Aquatic > Freshwater > Lake > Sediment | place: USA: Wyoming | collected...
TCCCGTCGTCTAGTCCGGTCAAGGATATGGGCCTCTCGAGTCCGAGATCCCGGGTTCAAATCCCGGCGGGAGCACCACTCAACTCTACCGAATCAGGCAGTTTCCACGCTCCTTTCGAGCAGAGAGCGGTTATTAATCCTGCCCTGTTACTGCGCGGGGTAGAGGTTTAATTTCCACGTTTGAACTCGAAAACCATATCTTCCCAGAGGCAGAGGTTTTTCCGTAGATGAATCTTGGGACGCTCCGGACTGAGGGATAGACTTCTTGCGTCTCTGAGCGCTGACACGCCCAGGTCTGCGAAGGAGATAGTGAAAGCAACGCGGTTGGACGAGAAAAAGGTCTGGGACGGGCTCGCATACTGGTGGGAGCGCGGCTTACTTCTACGCTCAGAAACGCCGAGCTACGAAGCCGCAGAGGTGTTCAAGGGCAGACGGGGCTACCGGAAGAACACGCGCGCATACTACCTCTACCTGCTGAAGACAGGCGACAAGGAATCAGTCCCGATAAAAGGGCGGAAGTTCGTCGCCTTCGGGGAAGAGCATAGAGACAACAGAGGAGCCAGAGGCACGAGCAAGGCGCAATCGATCCTTAGCTATCTCAGTGGTCACCCGGACAAGGCATTCTTTTCAAGCGATATTGCAAAGGCCTTGGCGGTTAGCAGCGTGAAGCCGCGAGACATCATGGCTACGGTCAGGCGTTATGGCGACTCAGTGTACGTTCGCGGCTACCGCACAGACCAGAGGCAGACGCCTTTCAAGGAGGGCTACCTGCTCACGTGGATAGACAGGAGCAAGCCTAGGGAGTCGGCGTTGGAGGAGGCCATACAGCGGACGGACGCCGTGCTAGACAAGCGGAGCTCGTCGAACCCGGTCGTGGAGCGGATACACCAGATACGCGATGTGGTTATCGAGTCCACGAAGCTGAGGGACCTGGTGGGCGTGCAGTTCCTTCAGGCGGAGCTCGGTTGCACGGAGAACGAGGCGGACAAGGCGGTCGACAGGGCGATGCAGCTCTATCCCGACATCAAGGAGGTGAAGCTGTTCAACGCGTACCGCTACCTCTACCACGCGTCCATGGCGGAGGAGGATCTGGCGGCTGCGAGGCAGATGAAGGAGAACTATATCCGCATCGTGAAGGGCAGGGATAACCGCGTCGGCCACAACTGGGAGGCTGTGCCCGAGTGGTTCATCGACACGTTCACGACGGGCGCGAGGTTCTGGACGCAGCAGCACAGGACAGACGGCATCGACTCACGACGCATAACGATCCACCTGATGAAGTCCGTGGGCGGAAGGAGGCAGAACGCGGAGGTCGACCGCGTCTGGGAGGTTACGCCGGGCGTGTTCGCACAGCCCATTACGTATGTGCTTGAGTGTAAGTGGGGTCTGGTGAAAAAGAGATACGTGGACGACTTTTTCGAAGTGCTTCGCTGGAGCAAGGAGTTCGGCGTCGATGCTCCGGATGGCCGTCAGGTCAGGCAGGGCGTGCTTGGTGTGTTCGCTGCTAGCTCGTTCGACCCGAAGGAGAGCGTCATGATAAACGATGAAGCAATCAGCCTCGCCTCCTATGCTGCGCGGATGAACATCCAACTCTTAAAAGCCGTTGATTTCAACGAGAAGCTTAGGGAAAGAGGAGTTGACGTGAAGGTTTCTGTGCAGAGTATATGCAAAATGTCGGCTGACGAGAGACAGGTGAGGGAGACATTAGATGCAGTGTGGAAGGAGCCAGATAATGCCAAGGCTTTAGTCGAGACCCTTGCAACGCGGAACGCGAAGATGTTTGAGTTCGAAAAGACTCTTGAATAAATTCATCTTGTTTTTGATAAAACTTGTTTGAAACTATCCTTAATGGCTTGTGGGATATCTCCAACGGTTATTTCCTTACCGATAGCCAGACCAACATCTGGTTTGCTAACACCAGACCGCGTTTCACGGGAAAGCATAGCGGTTAACCCATTAGAAAAATCGCCAGTCCTTAACCCTGTAAAATCCGTTGCAATCCAATCAGTCCCATCTTTTTTTGGGAACCATTTCGTGCAGAGCCGCACATAAAAATCGTCCGAGAACGCGTCCTCGAACTCCTCATCTCCAATTAACGTTAGTTGATTTTGACAATCGAAACCGTCCTCCCTCAGACATTCCTCAGAAAAGACGCGATCACCCTTCGTTCGCACATCTCTATCTAATAAAAATACGACCTCCCGATTGTTTTCTTTAAGGAATTTTGCGAACGTTCTAACACTACCGCATCCGTTTCCCTGAACTAACCTGATTCCCGTAGATTGAAACGGCATTTCTTGAGATACAAGGAAAATTCCGGGGAGTGCGTTGAATTCCGTTTCACCTTCCACAATGTAGAAGCATTTTTCGTTCAGGAGGATGCTGTTCTTTAAACCCATGTTATCATTAATACCATAAAGAAAATTGTCCACCATCTTAGGATCGCTTGTATTTAGAGTATTAGCTGAAGTCTCGTTTCCTTTCAGTGTTAAATGAATGATGTCCGTAATTGGAATTCTATCGATGAGATTTAGGGAGTGAGTCAAGATAATTACGGAATTCCAAGGCTTACTGGCGATATTTTTGATGATATCCAAGATTTGCCGCTGTGAATGGTAGTCAAGATGCGTATCAGGTTCATCGTACATTATTAGATAGTTTTTCATTATTCCATCCAAGACTTCGGGCGTTGTAGTCAGAATGTTCTTACGCCATTCGTGTGCAGCTAGGGTAATCCTCCTTTTCCTTCCTTCTCCTTCCTTGTCAAGGTTAATCGGAATGTTGTCGTTTTTTCGGATTAAAAGTTCTGAGGTTTTAAAACCACTTGAAAAGTCAAAAGAAGGCTCGATTTCAATACTCTGGACATCGTTGCAATAATGTTTTACTATCAATTCGAACGCTCTAAGTTCGTTTTTCATTTCACCTTTAATGTCCTCTGATATGCTAGTGAGGGTGTCACTGTACTTCTTCTCAGTGATTTTCGTTAGAAAGAAGGTGCGTAAGGTACTCATTATCTCGCTTTTTGGATTTAACGTGAGCGCCGATTGGAAGGGAATTGGTGTGGGAAATAGTTTGAAAATTGCATCTCCTGCTTGTTTGTAATTCTTCTCCTTTCTCTGTCCAAGAAGCCATTGATTGATGGATGCTAGCAGTAAATCTTTCAGTCTTCTGTCTCCGCTGAACGGAATTCTGTAATCATCAATTATTTTTCTTAACACATCGGCGTTATGGCTAGACAGGTCTACTGAAAACCGCTCGTCAGGGAAGAATTCGGTCTCATAGATGTAAGATATTTCGCCGGTCTCTCTCGAACATAATTTATAGATATGCAATTCGTCCCATGGATGGGACAGTTTTTCCTTCTCTTCTTGAGTAAGCTGAAAAATGCCTTCAAAATAAGCATAATAATAGGAAATATTTTCGTCCACCTTACGATAATCCTCCTCCGATGGTTTCATCTGAGGAGTGAGTAACATTTCGATAGAAGTCAATAGCGAAGATTTTCCGCCATCATTCTGACCTGTTATTAAAGAGAGTTTGCTTATTTTTACAAGTGGGATCTTACTCAAAGATCGAAAACCAAAAACACCGAACTTGATTAAGCGCATGGAAAAACTTACTGTTTAAAACCATATTTAAAGAATCGGGAAACCGGATAGTATTCAGTTATTTTATCAACCTGCCACTAAGCCCTGAATTAGGACCCGGGGGCAGTCCTAAGAAAGTATCAATGCCGACATTATTTCTCAGGTCTGACAGTAGTGAGTTGGGATCAATTATTTTTCCTAACATTGCTTCGGACTCGGGACGTGGTTCTCTTACTTGTTTAGCTCTGTATACCTGTATCCGACTACCAGTACCAATTGCTTTTCGGCAGATCCCTCTAAGATAACACCTGTTGAATTCTCCCTCAGCTAGGGTAACGTGAGCATCGAAAGGAACTTTTGCCATTGTCATTTTTCCAGAAGGAGTGCGGCGTGGCGTCATTTCTTCTAATATATTACTAGAACGGATCGCTTCTGCGAAGGAATTATCGTTCCCGCTTTGTATCGCTTCTTTCATTAATCTAACGAAGGTCTCATGACCGTTCGCTTTCAACCTAGGGCTGTGATAGACCTTTCCTTCTGCGATGTCTTTTTCAAACTCATCGTTCATGAGCGTTCTTACCTGACCCTCCTCCAAGTTTTCAAGATTCAATTCTTTTTCACTGTATGATCGGTTGTGTTCCATGTATTTACCTTTTCCGATGATATTTAATTAAAATAAAGTCATATAATCGTATAAATCCAATATCCGTGAGGCCAGTTGGTGGAGATAACAGCATTCGGCGGCATCCGTGAGATAGGCGGAAACAAGATACTCCTCAAAACCGGGAAGAGCTCGGTCTTCCTCGACTTTGGCACGTCTTACGAGGCCGAAGGCCGCTTCTTCGAAGAGTTCCTACAGCCGAGGACCGGCTGCGTGCTTCATGACCTGATCAAGCTGGATGTCATCCCTAAAATGAACGGGATATACAGGCAGGACGCGATGCTACCGATCGGGGCGGAAGAAAAGACTTTCAAGGGCAAGGAACTGTGGACATTAGGCCTGCTGAGCTACGAAGAGGCGAAGAAGGCGGGTAAATGGACGCCTGACGCGGGTTTCATATCGCACGCCCACGACGACCATTTCGGTTACCTCCCGCTGCTCGGCAACATTCCGGTCGTATGCTCCGAAACGACGGAAAAAATGATGAAAGCCATATCCGATGTCGGCAACCTGAAGGGATTCGACAACCAACTGACCGAGATCGATTACCGGAGGGTGAACGTAGTCAAATCGGGCTACTTCCCCGGCGAACTGAGCTGCGACTTTGAAAAGAATCCTAGACCGAGGGACTTTCACAACGTCGGTCATGGAGACGAGGTTTCGTTCAGTGACATCAAGATGACCGCCTACAGGGTGGACCATTCGGTACCGGGTGCGATGGCCTGCCTTATTGACGCTGCGGGTAAGACTGTGCTTTACACCGGCGACATTCGCTTCCATGGAAGGCACGGTTACAAGTTACAGGACGACCTTACAGGCCTTCGGCCGGACGTGATGTTGTGCGAAGGAACACGCATGGGCGAGGAACAGCCGGACAATGAAGCCCAAGTGCAGGCTGACCTGACCGAGGTTATAGAAGCTTCCAAAGGGCTGGCAATGATCGGCTTCGCATGGAAGGACATAGACCGATACGATACAGTTCGGGAGGCCGCTTTGGACGCTGGGAGGATTCCCGTGTTCGACCCGCGGCTGGCATACCTTCTAGCAAGGCTGGGGCGCGACATATACAGCGAGAAGGCGAAGGTCTTCCTTGAACGGTCGGACTCGCTGCTTTACTCGAAGGGCGACTATGTTCGGGAGAAGCATAAGATAGGAACGATGCCCTGCGATGAGTGGGACAGCAAGAAGGGAATTTGCAGCACAGAGCATTACGACAACGGCGTGACAGCCGTCGAGATACGTAAGAATCCGGAAGCTTACGTGGTTCACCTGGACTATTTCCGCTTCAAGAACCTACTCGATTTTGAGCCGCCTGAGGGGTCGGTCTATGTGCGGGCGCAGTGCGAGCCGTTCAACAAGCGCATGGAGCTGTCGGGGGAGAAGCTCAAGGCATGGCTCAGGCAGTTCGGAATCAATGCTGACAACTCATTCGAGCCGCTGCAAATCCATGCGAGCGGCCATGCGTCGGGTCCGGAGATACAAGGCCTTATCGACGTAATTCAGCCAAAGGTGCTTATACCGATACACACGACGAAACCAGAGCTCTTCACGAATAAGTCGGGCCGGGTTGTTTTTCTTGAAAAAAGTTGCTCGGCTAAATATTAACTAGACCGCTTTTTCGAGGGCTTTCTTCGTTTCCTCTGGAAAGTCGCGCATCAGGCTATCAAGCAGCGTCGTGGCTATGAACCGCTTGAACCCGGCCTCGTCCATCGCCGCCTTGTACACCCAGTGGTGGCCGCCCTTGCCCGTGCGATCGTCCCCGTTGAGCACGTCCAGCTCCTTCAGGTCGTTGAGGAAGTTGATTATGCTCGCGCGGGAGATCGTGCTACTACCTAGCAGCTCGTTTACCTTGAGCCAGACCGTGCGGCTGTTCGCTCCTTCCGGGCTGTTCCAGACGACCTGCATAGCTTTCAACTGCCAGCCCTTCAGCACCGCAAGGAAGCTGGCCTGCGACACGTCGTACTCGATTCCTTTCATGAACGACCCTCGGAATGTCTTGTTACAAATCTTCAGCGAGAGTTGAAAAACGTTACCACGAGAGGCTGCTTTATACCAAGTTTTAACCGCCGAAAGGGATGTTTTCAGATAGTGAGAACCTAGTTGGACGAAGTCTCTTTCAAGATAGTCGAAGTCATGGAGAAGCCAAGGAAGCAGCAGAGAAAGAGGAGCAAGAAGTACGATAGAATCATAGATGCTTTCCGCGAAGGCAAGTCTCGTCTCGTCAGGGTCGATGACACAGGTAAGGAAGCGAACTATCTGAGGCTGCAACTGAAGAAGAGGATCGACGCGCGTGAGCTGGACAAGCAGATTGAAGTCTCGGTAGTGAACAACGTAACTTATCTTGAGAAAAAATAGCCTTGCTTTTATGTAGTGCTCCAATATCTATGTTTTAACCAGTAATACTTGCATTATTTCTCTTTTTGAGCCAATTTCACGATTGACTTGAAAATTGAGAAAATAAAATCAAAGAACTGTTTTCTGAACCTCGCGTCCACAACAGCCATGAATACGACACCTAGTCCAATGAGGACAAATCCATTCCCAATATTATGGTCGAATATCATCGTGTAAAGCCCAAACACTGCTAAAATTGCACCTAAAAGCCAAGTATTGTTACCATTAATCTCACGATCGGCCATTTTCTTCATTGTTAATTAAAGATTACAATCAATATAAATTTAATCGATTTAAACTACCTCTCTTTGTCAATCCATTCAATAAAATTATAAATATCTCTTAACACTAAACGCTATTGCGATGCGGTATGCCGATTGGCAAAGAAGAATGGAATTCGGGTAGGAAGGCTGAGACGTTTGAAGCAAGGATTTTAAAATTTTTAAGGGATAATCGAGGATATGCGTTTACTTCGTCGGAAATAATAGCGAAATTGGGCTATAAATTAAGTATAAAAAATCTATCGAGTTTTGTTGGCTCGGTTGGTATTACTTATCTGGTTGAAGAGGCGTTGAAGACGCTTGTGGCAGAGGGAAGTGTTCTAGCTAAAATAATAGAGACGGATTTTGGAGAGTTAACCTATTACATAGCAAAATAACCTGATTATCAGCTACGAGGGGCGTCCCGCGTGTCTCACCTTCAGTAGGGACATCACCCGAGAAGAATAGATCCAGTGTTGTCTTGGCGAAGCCATGACAGATTCCACGTCATCGATTCAACTTCGGTGCATCTTCACCAATAGAGAAAAATTTTAATGATTTATGAAACACGATAGTAGTAGGTAGTAATTGTGTAATCCCCATTTGAAGAATCAAATTGATTTAACCAAAAAAGCTTCGATTCCTCCTCAACAAAAATTGATCCAACCAAGTCATGAGAATGGCATAATGATTTAAAATATTCCCAACTTACTTCAATTGGTTCATTGTACCCCATTGTACTAGTCCAGTCTTTAAAAGGTATTTTGCATCCATGTACTTCATAATTATCTGTTAAATAACTTAACTTTTCATTATATTCATTAATTGGTCTTATAGAAACATAATATATCGCAAAGATTCCTATAATTACGATGAATACGCATAAAATCAATGTTGTCGTTTTATTTCCACTTTTTTTATCAGAATTATTATTTAGTTCCATTCTTATTTTAATGAACTATTCACGGATATAGTATTTATGTAGTAGTATTCTATATTTTAAATATAGATTACCTTGTCGTAACATAAGTTTTATTAATAGGTCTATCTTTTCCTTTAATAGTTAAGTTGGGATTAAAATGTCGACTAGTAAATGTCGCAAAATCGATTCGTCAGATTATATAATATTTTATCTTGCGGATATTGGTGAGAAAATATTAGATACTATTTCTGAAAAAGAAAATGAAAAAAAGAATGTAAAAAATAGTGAACTACTCTTCAAGTTAGAAGCGGGAAAGTTATTGTGCAGTCTAGCTAAAGTTGTAGTTAATTGGGATTTATGCACACCAATTGAATCAAAATTATAGTCATGATCGTTATGTAGAATATCGTTTTCCTACTTTCCCTGGTCGGCCAGCTCATTCTCCCTTCTGCCAAAAGCAGATGACTCTAGAATTATCGAGCAAAAGTAAATTTTAATAGAGCAGAGATTTACTCCTTTTATATGTAGAAAAGAGATGGAATTTTTAAAAGAATTTTTTAAAGATCAGATGAAAAAAATACTTCCTGAAAAATATGATGGCTTTCCGTCTATAACTTGGGAAGTACTGGATCCTATTGCTCCGGCTCAATACCAATATTTAGTTGAAAAAAGAGTACCAATCGTTAAAATTATCATAACCAATCCTTGGAATAAAGCAATTGAAAATGTTCAGACCAGTGTTAGAGTTCAAGATATTTCTGATTGGATAACCTCTTCATCAAAAAATATCGATCCTACAATTCCCATTTCTTTAGAATTCACGCCACCACTTAAACAAGAAAAATTATACAGTTTTGAAGAAAAAAACGTCAACTTCGAATTAAAAATTACCTATGAAGATCCTAAGGGTAAAGTAAGAACATACTCAGACACTAAAATTATACGTGTTCTAGCCAGAGACGATATGATTTGGTCCATAAAACAAGGTGAACACGAAGAAGATTTCAGCCATTTAATAGCTGCTTGGGTTACGCCGAGGGATGATGAAATACAAAAACTCATTCACGAGAGTGCGAATAACATCAATGCCAAAGCGGTCAAAGGATTAATAGGCTATCAAGAAACTGCATACTTTTACGAAGTGAAAGAAGAAATCAAACTTCCAGCAAATCGACATCATCAAATAAAATTGCATTTAAGACAGAGGTGTCAAATTGGGGGTATCATAAACATTTCAGGAGGTTCTGGAAACGACATCAACTTCGCTATACTCGATTCTGAGGGTATTCTTAATTTTGAACGAAGTATAAGATCAGGTTCTCAATTTTCTATTCCTAGAGTTCAAAATGGACATAGGATAGATTTCACAACGCCAATTGAAAATGATTACTTTCTTTTATTCGATAATAATTTCTCACCCATTTCTGGGAAGAACATTGGAGTTTCGATAAATATAATTTCTCCAATCACACATGATGAAATAGTAAAATATCAGCTTAAAGCAATATACGAAACTATCCAACAGAGGGGCTACAATTACGTTAATACGACTATAAGTTATGCCCCCGGCATTTCTCAACGGGTTAAAAGACCTTCAGATACAATCAGGCTTAAAGGGGGAAATTGTATCGATGGAGTCGTCCTTTTAGCATCTTGTTTCGAAGCAATAACATTGGATACATACATCATTATTTTACCCCAGATAGGTCATGCGTTAGTTGCAGTAAAAACATGGCCAGATAGTGAGGGCTGCTTTATCTTGGAAACTACTAATACCGGTCCAGAAACGTTCGATGACTCCATCAGGATGGGAAATGAAACATATAACAAGTATAAAGAAGGCGTAAAAGTGATTGGAATCAGCGAAGCAAGAAGTAAGAGAATCATGCCATTAATTTAAGCGATATTAAATTTGATGTTTTTCATCTATAATTATTAAAGTAGACTTCAAGGGAGTTTTTTGAGCAGATAATTCCACAACCAAGTTTCATCCACAATTTTTAACGTCCCTTGTTTTCCAAGCGTGTCAATGATTCGTTGGTCTGCCCTTCCAGGCCACTGTTTGTACCATCTGTATTTTACCTTCATTTGGTGTGCAAATTCGATGGGTCCTGATTCGTTGAAAGAATATTCAGGGTGATCGTTTAATTCAGCGATCCCAAGGACTCTGGATTCCGAGTACACGATGAACACATCATTTTTATTGAGTTCTGTTTTGAAAGTCCATAATTGATCTGTCACATACTCAACATTAGTGTTTCTACCCCATTCTTTATTCCAGATATTTTCCGCTGCAACACGTACTGCTTCTTTTAATTCGTCTCTAGATTTGAATCTTTTAAGAGTGCCTACCTCGTTCCAGCCTATTGCCACAGCTCCCTCACCATCGTCATCGATAGCTTGGGCCCACTCTTTCCAGTTTCGCGCATTTTTACCGGGAGCGATTTTCCAAATGTGGTTCGGTCTTATATTTAGTAATTCTTGTTTTCGTTGCATCGGCGAGGGAAGGGTGTCTTCATTAAAAGGCCCATACGAAATTGTTGATGTCTTTTTAGCCATACGCTGCTCATACTTCTCAATATCCTTCCGCTTAAGAAGTGGAGCTGGATCGAAATAGTACGAGAAGAAGCGATTTACGTCCTCAAGAAGTGTGGGCTCCGGGTCCACTACCAGAATGTTTGCCTCAGCGTTTCCGCTCTGCGCTGCCTCGGTCAGGTTTGATGACCCTATAACTATCGAAGTGGGGTTTCCGTGGAATATTAGAAGTTTCGGATGGAAGCCGGGGTCGTTCCATCTCTTTACTATGACGTTTTCTTCTTTTGAGAGATCGAATAGAGCCTGAGCCGATTCTTTATCGGTAATCGCGTATCTGGTTGAAAGACCGAAGACTACTCTTATTGACCCGTTTCTCTTTAAAAGAAAATCAGCCCCTTTCAATAGGGTCCTAAGTCCGCTTATCTTCACGTATGCCATAGCGATATCAAGGCTATCAGACCGCTTGACTAATTGATGCAGTTTATCAGCAAGGGTTGATCCGTCGAGGAACTCGACCTTCATTTTTTCACCTTAACTCTTCAATCACACTATCGATTATTGAATTTTAAGTATTTACAGAACTCGATTTTTCTATGGGAAACCTTTGGTTTCCCTTTTTCCCTTCCCTTAACGATTGTCGGCCCACTCATTCTTCTTTCTCTCGAAAGCAGATGGCAGGCCTCCCGCAATTACCCGATAGGGGTGGTGTACATGAACGTCGTGAACGGCAAGGAGCGGGAGATAGTAGAGATTCTTCGGGCGTACGGCCTGAACGGCTACGAGGCGAAGGCGTACTTCACGCTTCTGGCCGCGGGCGAGTCTAAAAAAGACCTTAAAAACTTTGACTAGTTAGTCGGAGCCCGATAGCCTTGAGATAAGCAATATAGTTGTAATAAAGCTAGTAAATGGTTTATAATTGAACTCTTTCTAGGTTTGAAGCGTCTAGGCTTTAAGTCGAGACGATATAACTCGGCGATCTTTCTATTTCCCATTCCATACCGTTTAAACCGCTCAACGAAGCCTCCCAGTCCCTCGTCAAAGTTATGTCGGATCAAGGAACCAGGGGCATAGCTTAGTTTCCCTATCTCTCTCAGTCTAAACCCTAGATCTACGTCCTCACCAGCAGCAATCTTGATATCCTCATTGAAGCCGCCGACTTCAACCAAGGCTGTTTTCCAGACAAGCGCGTTAGCGGTGATGATGAATTCAGGGCAAACAATACCGGCCTCCGTGAATGGCGGAGGGATTAGCGTCTGTTGGGAGTCGTAGTACCTCGAAATCCAATCATCTCCGTATGATTTGATGTTCCCAGCATAAGCTAAGGATCCATTCATCGAGTTGGAATAGCCCTTTATCCAGTCAATCTCCGGGATGCAATCGCTGTCTGTGAAGAGGATCCATTCGCCCTTAGCCGTTTTCCAGCCTAAGTTTCTTGCGGCTGCGGGGCCTTTCTCATTGCAGTGTATCACTGAAACGGGAGTGCTCCTGCTAAGGTACTCCTCCGCGATTGTGATCGCAGGTTCAGGGGAGTCTACGATGAGTATCTCTCCGGGTAGGATATCATGCGGGTGCGATTCGAAAAGCGTCTTGAGGAATAAATCGATTCCTCGTTGGTTGTCTTTCACGGGTATTACGACGGAGATCTGTTTGGCTGTAAGCGTCTCTGGGCTCTTCATGGTCTTCCTAATCGTCGGTACATAACCCAGAGTGGTGGTGAAGTTCATGAGCCTAATACAACTGTTACCTTACTATTTTTATCTTTAATTACCAATGTAGCTGGGATGGCGAGCATTCTGTGTAGCGTTCCAGGCAGAGTCTGTCTGCTTGGGGACCATATGGATTGGCTGGGGTATAGTGTTATTACAGCGTCGATTGACATGAAGATTTTTTGCGAGGCCACGTTGAACAGCCAAAATAGGTGCGAGATATTTTCCTACGAGCCATATTCGACATTCTGCGAGTACTCATTTGATGAACCGGAAATCGACATGGAAAACGATCTAAAGTATTCTCAAGCGGTAATTCAGGCGATTAAAAAGCGGGATAGAGATCTTCAAGGGATAAGCATCCGTTTCTTCAAGCCGCCAACCAGCTCTGGATTAAAGAACCTCATATCCGGGAAGGGTCTCTCCTCCTCCGCTGCGTTGGGCGTGGCTACTGCTTCTGGCGTTTACTTGATCTCGAAATTGTTCAACGAACAAGATAAAAATTTAGAAGATGTGTGTGCCGAGACCGCATATGTCGCGGAGCATGATATTTTAGGAATAAACTGCGGGCGGATGGACCCGTATGCGTGTTCTAAAGGGGGCGTGCTCAAAATTGATTGTTCGATTATGCCTGTCAGTATCAACCGGTATAAAGGCATTAGCGGGTGCGACATTATCGTAGGCGACTCTAAGAAAGTGAAAGACACCGGTAAAATACTGGGTTGGTTAAAAGAGCGCTATCAGAGTAATGAAAAAAACATCACAATGGGCGTTGAGAATATCAAAGGTTTGGTTGAGAAAGGGGACCAGGTTCTTAGCTCCGGAGACATATGCCCCTCAAAGCTAGGCGCTTTGATGAACTTGAATCAAAAAAGTCTCAGAGAAGACCTAATGGTCTCAGGTGAATGTCCGCTGTCTCCTTCGAGTCTTGATGACTTGGTTGACGCGTCCCTTGATTCGGGTGCATACGGGGCTAAGGTCTCGGGCTCAGGCGGTGGCGGTTGCATCATTGCGTTGTGTAACCCTAAAAAAAGCGAAAAGGTGATGTGTGCGATCGAAGACGTTGGCGGGGCTGCATACAGAGTCAAGCCAACTAGTCGCGGCTTAGAATGTGGATTGGTCACAGGGAAATCTTAAGAGCCTAAAGTGAACTTTCGATGTTGATCTTAAGAATTATACGAATTATTTTCAGGTCAGACATGCCACTCCATTATTAACTTCTGGTTAAATCAATTCTCTTATGAACAATTACAATTCTCGTCTAATCGTCTTTATTAGTTGTAGAATTGGCTTCGTAATTATCCCCAAAATCAATCCCTCAACCCCGCTTATAATTAAATACCCAATTATCTGAAGGCAAAGAATTATCGCGTTTTCCGGAGTTGGAACATACGTATTTAGGAGAGGCGAAAGAAATTGCAAGTAATTAATAAACGACATTATACCCGACCAAGCCGCCCAAAGAGCTCCCACTTCTCTAATTAGTTGCTTTATTTCGCTCATTTTTCCTTCGCTCTATGATGCTCCATTATAAAGTGTAGTATGACTTTAAACATTTTATGAATAGGTAAGAATTCAAAAAGGGCACTTCATGGTCAGCCTGCTCATTCTCTTCAAAAAATATCCAGCCCTAAAAAGGGTTTGATAAAATGTTAAATCGGTTAAGAAATAGTTTCTACTGGACGTTTGGATGGTTCTCCCATGAAAAGACTTCTGGCTGTACTATTCATATCGATTTTGATAACCCCCATAATGGCAGTAACTACCATCAATGTAAATAGCGCCACAATCGATTGGACTTCAGTGGGCACCCTCCTCTCGCCTCGTTTTCAAACGATGTCATTCTCGTATAATGGGCGAATATATCAAATCGGGGGCAACATAGTCCAATGGACCTCGTCATCCGATGCTAACTTCGCCAACCTAAACTCCGATGGGACTATCGGTGCATGGACCTCTACGACTTCACTTCCGGATGTTAGGGAGAATTCGGGAGTGGCGGTTTACAACGGTCGGGTCTACATCATAGCAGGCACTGGCCCCCGTCCTCCGCCAACAGAACGAAACACCGTATACTACACAGCAATCAATCAGGACGGGACGCTGGGGCAATGGGCTCAGACAACCGCGTTCCCACAACCCCTGTGCGAATTCAGCTTGGTCCAGTGGAAGGACCGGATATACGTCATCGGTGGGTGGAACGGTGGGTCGAGTCAGGCGACAATTTATTCAGCAAAAGTGATGCCGGATGGAACGCTTTCGCAGTGGGCCTCCCTTGCTACTCTGCCGCGACCGCTTTGGAGGAACTCTGCCGTGGTCTACAACGATTACATCTATGTCATAGGCGGGCGCATGGACGGAGGCAGCCCGACAGCTTCGGCGCTCGACCCGGTTTACTACACTAGGATCAACCCTGACGGAACAATCGGTTCCTGGCAGTCAACGGCGCGCCTGCCTGTAGGACTGAATTACCACTCCTCCGTTGCGATAAACGGTGAGATATGGGTCATAGGAGGATCCAAGGTAAACGACTGGGTACCCTCTGACGACGTGTACGTCGCCACTATAACCCCGGATGGAAGCCTCGGCGCATGGAGTACCGGAACCTCGCTGCCAGTGGGATTGATAGGCCAGAGCTCGTTTGTTCAGGAGGGCTCGATCTATGTTCTCGGAGGGATTACGGGGACAGGTAGCCAGCAGACCCGGTCGAGCAGCGTCTATCGGTTTGCCTTGAACACGAGCGAGACGCCTTCGACAAAGCCAAAGGTCTTGGTCGACGAAGGCCACTCAGAGTACCTGACGTCAGCAAACAGCGGTAAGTTGAAACAGGGGCTGATTGGAGACGGGTACGCTGTCGAGTACACCAGAAGCGCCATCACATCCTCGTTGCTTGCACAGTACGACGTTCTTGTCATCGGCACCGCGTGGGGTTCGTTCAGCCAGTCCGAGACTGACGCTATCGTGGCGTTCGTGAATGGTGGAGGCGGACTGCTTATTTCGGGAGTCGGCTGGTCTTGGGTCGACTATCACCCGTCATCGACGATAAGCGGCTATCCGATGAACCAGTTGGCGACAAGATTTGGCGTCTCGTTTAACCCTGACATAATTATTGACCCGAACGACTACACTATCAACAACAGCTCAGCCATCATACACTCCCCGTTCATCCATAACCATCCTGTCACTGTCGGCGTGTCCCGCATCGGTGCGTCAGGCATGTGCATCGGTTCGATAAGCGTTCAAAACGGAGTCGTACTGGCTACAGGCGACGACGACTCCTTCGGAGGTTATCGACAAGGTCCGTACCCGAATCGTGGCTCGCACCCTCCTATGCTTGTTGCATTAAGCTATGGTTCCGGGAGGGTCGTTGCAATAGGGCATGAAGGGTTTTTTGTAGACAGCCATATCAGTGAATATGACAATCAAAAACTGGCCTTAAACATCTTCAACTGGGTTGCGAAAGTATCCGATAATACTGATGCAAAAATCGTGAATTCAAGCGTTATAAAGGGTGAATACAAAGTTGGTGATTCTGTTTCCATCGTGACCGAAATTAAGAACATTGGAGAAACAAAGTCCTTTTTCTGGGTTGTGCTTGATGTGTATGGCCCCCTGCAGTCAGACGATTTCAGGATTATGCAAAACAAGCTGGTTGACGTTGGTTCGCTCCAATTATTTAGTTTCTCATGGACGATTCCGGAAACACTCGATGCCGGAAGCTACTATATGGTAGCGACCGTTTACGATAAAGACCCAACTTCTACAAACGCACTGAACCTTGATAGTTACGATATGGGTTACTCAGTCATGGTCGATAAGGACTTATCCTATTTTGAGGTAGCCAGGTTCCTGCCGGTCAAAGGTGTACACATGCACATCACAGAACAGGATATGCTAAAAACAGGCGCAACGCTTTACAAGGTTACCGATGTAATCGTCACTGCCATCAATTTACTTAGATATTCAGCGTCTTTCAAGAGTGCTCTGGAAGTGAATTCAATTTTACAAATCGGTCTAGCGGATATCAATACGTTTTGGACTAGTTTTAGGACCGCTCCAAAGGTCACTCCGGAATATTTGGATCGATTGGACATCACGGCCTTGCACATAGATACGACGCCTGCAATGGTGATATATCCGGGAATAACGTTCGTATCCGCTTCCCAGGGAGACCTGACATCGCTTGGGGGAGTGCCCTGGGTAGATTTCAGAGATTTCCCTACTACATTTTATTCTATTTTAGATTCTGATAGCGAATCGATTGTTGTTCAGTTAAACGAGCCAGTTACGCAACAAAAGTTATACCTGCATGTTTATGACGCGCAAGGAAAGCATACAGGTTTCAATAGTAATACGAACTCATCGGATGAGCAAATACCAAATTCCCTATATTTTAGCTTTACAAACGAAGAATTGATCATTCTTCCCAAGAACATTACAAATTTCAAATTTTCTGTAGATGCGACTATTTCAAAATCACAGACTGAACGATACAACATTACAGTGACAGCAATGAATAGTGGAGAAATAGTCTCTTCAAAACAGCAAATTAATACAATAAACAAAGGAGAGATTATAGAACAAACCGTACAAATAAGTACTGATAAAAAGGATATCAGTATTATTCAACAACCCAAGTATGAATTATTGATGTGGATAATCGTAATCGCTGGCGTATCGGTAGTTACAATCCTATCGTTGTTCTATTTTAAATTGAGAAATAAAGAAAGAACAAAATCAATGACACCTTTATCTAATTAAGCGAAATAATTCCATAATATAAATAAAAAAACACGATAATGGGTATACCAAGATCCCAGCTGCGGCGATTTTATTAATTTGATACGCGTAAATCAGAACAGGTAATAATTCACAAACAATCAATAGAAAAGGGAATATTGTATTCTTATTTTTCAAGGCTTCATCCACTTCTTTTAAAGTAAAAAAGTGCATACTGCCAAATATGAAGACAAAGAAACCCAGTGCAAATATAAATGAGAATTCTGTGAATTCAATAGTTGTTATATAAATTTCGAAAATAAAAAGTATTATAGAAAATATTACAGTTTTTCTCCAGTCTGGCATTAAAAAATCCTTAATTTTCTCCCATTTCACTTAATCACTAATCAAGGCTTCTTTTTTCGGCAGATATAATCGACTTTTTTATTCGCATTTTTCCTCTTCTCCATGGTCAGCCTGCTTCATTCTCCTCTTCCCCTTTCGGGGCCGCTTCGCTGAGAGCAGATGATAGGCTTCCCATAATTACCCGATAGAGGTGGTGTGCATGAACGTCGTTAACGGGAAGGAGCTTTAGGCAATTGAGAGCCTCTAGAGCATGAATTGAATGAAATATAAGAGACTACAAGTTACATTCCGTGGATCGAATTTGGCTTCTAAATTCGTTGTCAATTTTTGGGCAAGACCTGCCGTCAAGATATCAGGTAAGGTTGAATTTTTACTTAATAAATACGATATAGGAGATATCAAACTCACCGCCCAAGATATCTTCGTAAACGACTCGGCGGGAATTGCTTATCCGACCGGAATTCAGGTTTCGGTGGAGTTGTGGGCCATATCCAAAGAGGAAGCTATTGAGAAAGCAAGAGGTTGGGCGAGTGGGTTAGTATCTATAGCATCATTCGTTTCCGATATCGGTATGCCTTCGTTTCACGTAGAAACTGCATATGACTTAACCCCTAACGCTGAATCAAGAGATTTCGTCCAGTTCTTCTATGACTTTCCAATCATATCTATCTCGAATGGACAACTACCACCGGAACTCTTCTCTGATTGCTTCGGTAAGCTAATTGATGGTAACACTAAGCACAGAGACAGACTACAGCGCGCAATTGGACGATATTCGAAATCCATAACGGAGGCCAACGTGATAGACCAGTTCAGTTCCATCTGGATAGGGTTTGAAGCATTAAACGAGGCTCTAAGAGAGAAGTTAAACGCACCAGACGAAATTAGCAAGTGTCCTGAATGCGGACATGAGCATCATGTATCTACTTTAAGCGGTGTGAAACATTTTATAATTCATAATTCTCCAGAAGGGCCGGAACTCTTCAAAAGGGGGAGGAGAATCAGAGTAGACATTTTACACAGTACAAAGAATTTGGAGGGTATTTTACCTGAGATCGCTTCGCTAGTTCCTAGCCTACGTGCGGAGTTGAGGAGGGCTGTGTTCTTTCTTCTAGACCTGCGAGATACTTCCCCAGTTAGGGAACAACCGATAACAAACGTTATACCAATTTTCGCCGCTCTTGAAGCAAAGATAGTGGGAGCAAAGGATGTTGTGGCGTTGCGTAATGACTTAGGTGGTCCCCACATTGAAATCATGGATATCCACGTGGAATCGCACGTGGAACAAGACCAGACAGTCTCATTCTCTGTACAACCAAAAATTATTGCTCGTGTTACAGATTCAGCGAAATTTGAAGTATATGCAAGCAGTACGTATGGAGAACGTGGAAAAATTAAAAGCAGCTCGTTCAAAATTCCCTAAGGCGTTATTTACTCTGATCTGCACAACTTGATAAAATAGAAAAGAAGGAACTCATCTTTTTTTAAATTATATTAAAAAGAATCAATGAAACCATGTTTTCTTTCCACATTTTCTCCCTGGTCGGCCCGCTCATTCTCCTCTCTCCTTGAGAGCAGATGGCAGGCCTCCCGCAAGTAGCATCGAGGGGTGATGGCATGGACGTCGTGAACGGCAAGGAGCGGGAGGTCGTGGAGATGCTGCGCGGCTATGGCCTGAACGGCTACGAGGCGAAGGCGTACTTCACGCTGCTGGCCGCGGGCGAGTCGAAGGCGGGCGACGTGGCGCGGAAGGCGGGCGTGCCGCAGTCGAAGGTATACGACATACTTGAAAGCCTCCGCGGGAAGGGGTTCGTGGAACAGAACGAGGATGCGAGACCAAAGGAATACAAAGCATTGTCTCTGAAGGACACTACGGAAAGGGTCGTTGCGCTGAGAACCCGAGAAATTGCCGGACTTCAGAAGAGCATGGACAGG
>Ga0315285_10002532_pt1 | contig 19083 bp, 17 predicted proteins | sample YL17G09_36_MG_FD_203698 | JGI IMG/M metagenome (GOLD analysis project Ga0315285, IMG submission 203698) | Sediment microbial communities from Yellowstone Lake, YNP, Wyoming, USA - YL17G09_36 | ecosystem: Environmental > Aquatic > Freshwater > Lake > Sediment | place: USA: Wyoming | collected...
TCGTAAAGATTGGCGTCAGCCTTGTAGATAAGCTCGTCCTTGCCTTTCGCGTCAAAAGGATAGCACGAGACGCCGATGCTGACGCTTATGTATTTTGACGGCTGGATTTCTTTTTTAGGAAAGTCGAAATTGTAGATCGCCTGCCTTAATCTTTCGGCTTGTTTTACCGCCTGCTCTTTATCGGTATCAAGAAGGACCACGCTGAATTCCTCGCCGCCATACCTGCAGACGATGTCATCGGCCCTTGAGTTTTGCTTTAATATTTTGGCAAGCTCTTTTATCACGCCGTCGCCTGCCTGGTGGCCGACAGCGTCGTTGTAATGCTTGAAATTGTCTATGTCCATCATCAGGAGAGAAAGATATTTTTTATGTTCTGCCGCTTCGGCGAGTTTCTCTGTCATGATATCGTGGAAATAGCCGTGGTTCCAGAGCCCTGTCTGCGAATCCATTTGAGACATGGTAAGGGTCTGCTCGTATAAGATAGAGTTTTCAATGGCAAGGCCTGCCTGGTTGGCGAACATCGTAAGGACCCTGACATCGTCTTTTGTTATGGGTTTTTTAGTCACGATATTGTCGGCCATGATCACGCCGATCACTTTATTTTTCGCCATCAAGGGCACCGTCACGAAGTATTCCGCTTTTAATTGGTCGATTATGCTGTCTTTTGCCCGCAAGCGCGCTTCGTGGGTCGTTATTTCAAAAGACATGCCTTCCAACGCGGTCATCGCCAGGACGCCGGCGTTTTCCCTTAAAGGTATTTTTATGGAGTTTACAATATCATCAAGCCTTGAGGGGTTATCTTTCCATTTATCATATTCATCTATCAGGTCCTCAAGCGTCATTTTCTCGCGCTCGATATGTTTCCAGATCTTGTCGGCTTCTTCGGCGGTATCAGGCCCAAGGCCCATTTTTCCTTCCAATATCTTGCCTTCCTGGTACGTAAGAAACAGCATGGCCCTGTTGAAACCCAGGCCCTCGTGGGAGGTTACGCCAGTGAGGATAATAAAGAGGATCTGGTCCAGTTTCAATGTGGTGCGCATGGCGTTACTTATCTCATAAAGCATCATAAGCTCGGCCTTTGAGCGCAATAGTTCCTGGTGTTCTTGCTGCATTTCGTTCATGCGGAGAATATTACTACAAATAGCCCGGATTGTCAACGGAGACGAGGGAATTGCTGCGGCTTTGTCCTCGCAGGGACGTTTGTCCGCCCCACCGTGGCGGACTGCACTCTGCAAAAATTCTCGCCCCCCCCGCTGCTTCGTTTTGCGAAGCAAAACGGCGGGGGACCATGGCCGCTTCGGATTTCTCCCTCACTTCGTTCGGGACCAAGAGATCCCGAGCGGAAGCGAGGGGCTACGTCCTGCTCAAGCCAATCCGCGGCGATTCTTTATTGCAGCCAATTTATCATTGACAATCCTGAAAGAGTGGGGTAAAATATAGAAAATTAAATAATATTTCTTCGGGATGGGGTGAAAGTCCCCGCTGGTGGTAAAGCCCACGAGCCCGCCACTAAAACGTTGGCGAGGCAGATACGGTGAAATTCCGCAGCCAATAGTTCCCGCCTGTGCGCTTGGCGCTTCGGCGGGTCCGCCTCCGGCGGAACAGTCTAGATACGAGAAGAAAAAAGGCGTATTTTATTGCGCCTATTATATGTCCCGAAGAGAAATCTTCGGGCAATTTTTTTAATGAGTCCGCCACTGATTCAATGGTGGACGAATTAATCCCGAGCGAGGCTTAAAGCCGAGTCGAGGGATTAGGAGGCTTGATGTTTAACAAGATCGAAGAAGTAATAAAAGATTTTAAAAGCGGGAAACTTGTCATAGTAATAGATGACGAGGACCGCGAGAACGAGGGCGACCTGGTCCTTGCTGCCGAATTTGTTACGCCGGATAACATAAACTTCATGGCAAAGCACGGCAGGGGCCTTATCTGCATGCCGATGGAAGCAAAAAGGCTGGATGAGCTTGAACTCCACCCCATGCTTAAAAACAGCCGCGACTCATATGAAACAGACTGGGCTATTTCCGTTGATACGAAAAAAGGTGTTACAACTGGTATTTCCGCGCACGACAGGGCTAACACGATAAAAGCCCTTATTAATCCAAAAACAAAACCAGAGGACCTTACAAAACCAGGCCATATTTTCCCGTTAAGAGCAAGAGAAGGCGGCGTATTGGTACGAGCGGGCCATACAGAAGCTTGCATAGATTTGGCAAAGCTATCCGGGCTTTATCCAGCAGGCGTTATCTGCGAAATAATGAATGATGATGGGACAATGGCGCGGACGCCGCAACTTTTGGAATTCGCGGAAAAATATGGTTTAAAAATCTGCCTTATCAGGGATTTGATACACTACAGGAGAAAATCTGAAAAACTTGTAAGGCGTGTCACGCAAACTTCCATTCCCACCGATTACGGCGATTTTCAATTGGTCCTTTATGAGTCCATTATCGATAAAGAGCATCACCTGGCTCTTGTTAAGGGGGATTTAAAAAAGAATAATAACGGCGGGATACTTGTCCGTGTCCATTCTGAGTGCCTGACAGGGGATGTTTTTACTTCCAAAAGATGCGACTGCGGCTCGCAGCTGCATAAAGCGATGAAGATAATAGGCGAAAAAGGAAAAGGCGTTTTACTTTATATGAGGCAGGAAGGAAGAGGCATAGGCCTGGTGAATAAAATAAAGGCATACGCGCTGCAGGACGGGGGCCTTGATACAGTCCAGGCGAATCATGCTTTGGGCTTTGAGGCTGATCTGCGAGACTACGGTGTCGGCGCGCAGATATTAGTGGACTTGGGGATTAAAAATATCAGATTGCTGACAAATAATCCTAAAAAAATTGTCGGCCTTGAGGGCTACGGCTTAAAGGTCGCTGAAAGGGTGCCAATTGAAATCGAGCCTGTTGCAAGCAATAGAAAATATTTGGAAACCAAAAGGAAAAAACTGGGGCATCAGTTGAGTAGTATTAAGTGAAATAACCAATAACCAAATAAGGAGGAAGAAATGGTAAAAGTGATTCAAGCGCAGTTGACAGCAAGGGGAAAGAAGTTTGGCATTGTTTGTTCAAGGTTCAATGAATTTATAACAAGCAAGCTTCTTGAAGGCGCGGTAGACGCCCTTATAAGGCACGGCGCCAAGGACGCGGACATCGAGGCAGTCTGGGTTCCGGGCGCTTTCGAAATACCGATGATCGCGAACAAAATGGCAAAGTCAAAAAAGTACGACGCGGTGCTTTGCCTGGGCACAGTCATAAGAGGAGCGACCCCGCATTTTGATTACATCGCAAGCGAAGTGGCCAAAGGCGTCGCGAAAGTAGGATTAGATACTGGAATTCCGACAATTTTTGGTATAATAACTGCCGACAACCTGGAACAGGCGATAGAGCGCGCAGGCACAAAAGACGGAAACAAAGGAAGAGACGCTGCTTTATCAGCGATAGAGATGGTAAACCTGGACATATAAGCACAAATGAGAAAACGTTCAAAATCAAGAGAGCTGGCGCTTCAGGTCCTTTACACGATCGATATTACAAGGCAATCCCCGCAGGAAATCTTCGGTACTTTCTGGCAGGAGCATGAGGAAGAGGATTCTATCAGGGAATTCGCCGAGGAATTAGTAAACGGCGTCGCAAGCAACATCGAGAAAATCGACGGGTTTATTTCAAAGTACGCGTCGAACTGGGGAATAAAAAGGATGGCGACGATCGACAGGAACATCATGAGGATGGGGAGCTTTGAATTATTATACAAGGATGATATCCCGCCAAAAGTGACTATCAATGAGGCGGTCGAACTTGCCAAGCGCTACGGCGATGTTGATTCGGGAAAATTCGTGAACGGCATTCTTGATAAGATCAATAAGTTGGAGACGCCTGTTGGAAAAAGGCAAAGTTGACCTGCACGTCCACACCAATTTCTCTGACGGGACATTTACCCCCGCTCAAACGGTAGAAAAAGCAAAAGAGCTTGGTTTTCGCGCTATAGCTATCACTGACCACGACGCGTTAGACGGTATCGATGCCGCGGCGCAGGAAGGCAAAAAGCTGGGCGTGGAAATCATCCCCGGCGTCGAACTCACGGCGTATTACAACAAGGCGGAAATACATATTCTCGGGTATTACATAGATTACAAGACACAATGGTTCCGGAAAAAGATGGAAGAATTCTGCCGCGACAGGATCAAGCGCGCGGAGAGGATACTTGAGAAGTTAAGGGAATACGATATAGATTTAAATATGGAAGAGCTGCAGCTGCTCAAAGGGCATGGATTTTTAGGAAGGCTCCACATAGCCAATTTATTGAAGATGAAAGGCCATGTCAAATCTCTAGGCGAGGCGTTTGAAAGGTTTATTGGCGATTACAAGCCATGCTATATCCCGAAAATCGCCATGGCACCCAGGGAGGCAATTGAAATGGTCTTGAAAGTAAAAGGTATTCCTGTGTTTGCCCACCAGGCCTTGACGCAACGGGATGGAATAATACCAGACCTTGTAAAACACGGCTTGATGGGCATCGAAGTCTATCACTCCGAACATAGCGCGCAGAATTCAAGGTATTACCAAAAAATCGCCCAGAAGCATAATTTATTGGAAACAGGCGGCTCGGACTGCCACGGCCTTGGCAAAGGCGAGGTCCTGATGGGCAAGGTCAGTGTCAGTTATGAAGTCGTTGAGAAGTTAAAAGAATTAAAAAGGAAATTAGATGAACAGCGATGAAAAATATATGAAACTTGCCCTTGACCTGGCAAAAAAAGGCACAAGGGCAGTAAGGACAAACCCGAAAGTCGGCGCGGTAGTTGTAAAAAACAATAAAATAATCGGCAGGGGTTTCCACAAATATTTCGGCGGGCCTCACGCGGAAGTCTACGCGTTAAGGCAGGCAGGCGCGAGGGCAAAAGGGGCGTCTTTATATATAAGCCTTGAGCCGTGCAGCCACTGGGGCAAGACTCCGCCATGCAGCGACGCGATAATCCAAAGCGGGATAAAACAAGTTATAATCGGCGCGAAGGATCCTAACCCTGTAAATAAAGGCCGCGGTTTAAAGATGTTTAAAAAAGCAGGCATAAAAATAAAAACAGGCGTCCTTGAAAAACAGGCGCAGCAATTAAACGAGGTCTTTATGAAGTATATTAAGACGGGAAGGCCCTATGTTATCATAAAAGCCGCGCAGACAATCGATGGCAAAATAGCTACAAAAACAGGCGATTCGCGCTGGATCACCGAGAAAAAAGCAAGGCAGTTCAGCCACAAACTGAGAGCGGATGTCGATGCCATAATGGTGGGTGTGGAAACTATTTTAAAAGACGACCCGCTTTTGACTGTAAGGTATCCTGAAAAGCCAAAACGCCAGCCTGTCAAAGTAATACTTGATTCAAGTCTGCGGATTTCACCGGATGCTAAGATATTTTCTAAATCATCGCCTGGGAAAGTTGTGCTCGCGACAACGCGCAAAGCAAGCAAAGAAAAAATTAAAATGCTCCTGAGTAAAAAAATACAGATCATGCAGGCAAATATTAAAGACGGCAGGGTCGATGTCGATGATGTATTGATAGAACTGGGCCATATGGGGATTTCCAGCGTCCTGGTGGAAGGCGGCGGCAATATCATAGCTTCTTTATTGCGGGAAAAACTGGCAGACAAAGCATATTTTTTTATAGCGCCAAAAATAATAGGCGGCAAAGACGCTGTCACATCTGTTGAGGGCTCCGGGATAGCAAAAATCAAGGATGCGATAAAGTTAAGGAACGCAAGCGTTAAAAATATCGGCGAAGATGTTTTAATAGAAGGATACCTGAAATGAAGCCACAACTTAGCGAATGATAATGAAGCTAAGTTGTTAGGCTGAATTTCACCCTTGACATTTCTAATTTGCGCGTGGCAATAAAATGTCAAGGGTTTAATTCGCACGAGGTGCTCATTAAATGTTTACCGGTATAATCGAAGAATTAGGCCAGGTCATAGGCCTCAGCGGCGCAAGCGGGATAAAACAGTTAGCCGTGCAAGCTGAAATATTCGGCCAAGCTAAGGTAGGCGACAGCATCAGTATAAACGGGGCCTGCCTGACGATTACGGAACTTAAAGGAAAAGAAGCGAAGTTCGATGTATCGCGGGAAACCTTGGAAAAAACATGTTTAGGAAAACTTAAAAAAACAAATAAGGTAAACCTTGAAATGGCGCTTAAAGCTGATAGCAGGCTCGGGGGGCATTTTGTGACAGGGCATGTGGATTGCGCAGGAAAGATTTTAAACAAACCCACACAGGATAAAAATTGGACCTTTGAAATAGGATTTGACCCTGAATATAAAAAATATATCGTTAAAAAAGGCTCCATCACTGTTGATGGGATAAGCCTGACAGTTGGCGAAGTAAAGGATAAATCGTTTTTGGTCTATATAATACCTCATACAGCGAAAATGACGACGCTTGGTTTTAAACAAATAGGCGATTTGGTAAATATAGAAGTCGACGTGCTTGGTAAATATGTAGAAAGCGTTTTGGGAAAACATAATAATGAAACGCGCGTCACAGAAGCGTTTCTTAAAGAGCATGGCTTTTTATTTTAAGCATGGACCAGAAGAACCTCAAAACATCCGCAGAGAAAGCCTTTGATTCGCTTAAATCCTGTTGTATTTGCCCGCGAAAATGTAAAGTCAATCGCTTAAACAATGAATCAGGGTATTGCAAGACAGGCATTAAGGCGAAGGTCTATAGTTTCCTGGCGCATCACGGAGAAGAGCCGCCTGTATCAGGAGTAAAAGGGTCAGGCACGATATTTTTCTCAAACTGCAATATGAGCTGCGTTTATTGCCAGAATTTCGAATTTAGCCAACTAGGGCAGGGCAAAGAGGTCGAGCCCCCAGAACTTGCCCAAATGATGGTTGATCTGCAAGATCTTGGCTGCCATAACATAAATTTTGTCACGCCCACCCATGTCATGCCCCAAATATTAAAATCTTTGGAAATCGCTGTCACAAAAGGCCTGAAAATCCCGCTTGTCTATAACACAAGCGGTTATGAATTGCTAGGTGTAATTAAAATGCTTGATGGCATTATGGATATTTACCTTCCTGACATGCGTTACGCTGATGAGGAAATGGCTATTAGATACTCTAACGCGCCTTTGTATCCAAAATATAACCAGGAATCTATTAAGGAAATGCACAGGCAGGTCGGCGTCGCAGATATTGATGAGGATGGGGTGATTAAAAGGGGCGTGATAATCAGGCACTTGGTGCTTCCTGAAAATATTTCAGGGACAGAGAAGACTTTAAAATTTATCTCCGAAGAAATCTCCAAGGATACCTACATAAGCCTAATGAGCCAATACAACCCATACTACAAAGCCCCGCAAATAAAAGAGCTTTCGCGCAGGATAGGCCTTAAGGAATACGAATTTGCGCAGGAAGCATTTTATAAGTACGGGTTGCATAACGGCTGGGTGCAGGAGTCGCATGGCCTGGACTCCCTTGCCGGCATTCATATCAAACCGAAATTCTAGAATTACTGCGGCTTAGTCCTCGCAGGGACGTTTGTCCGCCCCACCGAGGCGGACTGCACTCTGCAAAAATTCTCGCCCCCCCGCTGCTTCGTTTTGCGAAGCAAAACGGCGGGGGACCGTGGCTGCTCGCAGGCCAAAGGCCCCGCTCAACACACCCCCCGGAAACAAATCTCTTCTTATGTTAAACCAAAGCCACAGCAATTCTAATATTGAAGAGGCATGCCCGTCGCGAGGGAATCCAACCATGCTTTAAAAAATAAGGGGGGGGCAGGTTCCCGTCGAGGCCTTGTACCCGGTACAAGCACAACTTTGTACCTGGTACAAATAGACAAAAGCTATATTTTTCCTTTCCCACCCCGCGAGCGAGGGCATAATTGATAATCGGAAGTAGCGGGTGGCACGGGCCGGAGGCCCTCCATACGCCCGCAGCGAAAGCGAGGACGGAATGGAGGTGGACCGTGACAGGACCCGCCTAAATCTTATAAAGTATGCCCGAGTGAGTCTTGACTTAAGTTAACATAAGTGATAAACTAAAATAATTTCAAATTGGCAATTTGTATCGGGGAGTGGCTCAGTTTGGTTAGAGCGCTGCGTTCGGGACGCAGAGGCCGGCGGTTCAAATCCGCCTTCCCCGACCATATTTCGAGGTCCATCTTGCGTTACGGGATATTTTCCGACGTCCATGGCAATCTGGAAGCATTCAAGGCTGTGCTGGATGCCTATAAGACCGAAAAGATAGACCAGTATCTTTTTGTGGGCGATATAGTAGGCTACGGCGCGGATCCGAAGAAATGCATAAGCCTCCTTAAGGAACTAAAGCCATTTACAGTATGCGGGAATCATGACTGGGGAGTCGCAGGCAAGACTTCCATGGATTATTTTAACGAATACGCGAAAGCCGCTGTTTTGTGGACCAAAGAGGTCCTGGACCAAAAAGAAATAGAGTATCTTGCCGGTTTACAACTTATTTATCAAAATAAAGACCTGACACTTGCGCACGGCAGCCTGGATTACCCTGAAGCATTTGCCTACGTCCTTGATGTTTACAGCGCGAAAAAGAGCATGGATATCCTGGAAACGCCTATAGGTTTTGTGGGTCATTCGCATGTCCCGTTTATTTTGTTTTCCGGGGAAGATTATCCCCTGGAAACCAGGAAACATAAAGTAAAACTTGAACCTGACAAGAAATATTTGGTGAATGTCGGAAGCGTAGGCCAGCCAAGGGACTTTGACCCCAGGGCTTCTTATTGCGTCTATGATACGGATGAAAAACAGGTAGAAATAAAAAGAGTCGAATACGATATAAAAAAAGCCCAGGAGAAGATTTTAAAAGCAAGACTGCCGAGGGTTTTGGCGTACAGGTTGGGCCAGGGGACATAGATGAGCGGCAAAGAAAACATAAAACAAAATATCGAAAAACTCCGCGACATGATCCGCTATTATGACCGCAAATACTATGTCGAAAACTCGCCCGAGATTTCCGACCAGGAATATGACAAATTGATGCGCCAGCTTTTAAAACTGGAAAAAGAGCATCCTGAATTTATCACGCCTGATTCTCCCACCCAAAGAGTCGGCGGGGAGCCGTCAAAGGAATTTCCTTCCGTAAAACATAAAGTCCCGATGCTTAGCATGGACAACACCTATTCGGCGCAAGAACTGCGCGAATTCGACAAAAGGGTTAAGAGATTTTTGGGCGAGGATGATGTTGAGTATGTGGTCGAATTAAAAATAGACGGCGTAAGCGTTTCTTTGATCTATGAAAACGGTATTTTTACCCGGGGCTCGACAAGAGGCGACGGCGTCCAGGGAGATGACGTGACAGCCAACTTAAAAACTATCCGCTCTATTCCTTTAAAATTAACGGCAAAAGAAAATATAAAAATGCCAAGAATTATCGATGCCCGTGGCGAGGTGTTTATGCTCAGGAAAGGGCTTGAGGAATTAAACAAGGAAAAGGAAAAAACAGGTGAGCCGCTTTTTGTCAATCCTAGAAACGCGGCTGCTGGAAGCCTTAAATTATTGGACCCGAAACTCGTGGCTAAAAGGCATCTTGAGATATTCCAGTGGGGCATAGGCCATTTCGAAGGAGTCGACTTTAGTACCCAGCATGAGGTTTTGGAATATTTTAAAAAATTGGGCCTGCGCGTCAACCCTTATGTGAAAAAATGCGAAAACATTGAAGAAGTGATCAAATACTGCGACCAGTGGCAGGATAAAAGAGACAGCCTCGAATATGACATAGACGGCATGGTCATAAAAGTCGATTCCCTGAACCAGCAGAAAAACCTTGGCCAGACAGCAAAAGCGCCCAGGTGGATGATCGCTTATAAATTCCCCGCGGTGAAAGTCGCGACAAAACTAAAAGATATACATGTGCAGGTCGGCAGGACAGGCACGCTTACTCCTGTCGCGATTTTAGAACCCGTGTTTGTTTCAGGCAGTACTGTTTCGCGCGCCACGTTGCATAATTTTGAAGAGATAGAAAGAAAAGATATAAGAATAGGCGATACTGTTTTAATAGAAAAAGCAGGAGAGATCATCCCTCAGGTCGTGGAAGTCATTAAAAATAAGCGCACGGGGAAGGAAAAGAAACTTGAGATCCCCAAAGCCTGTCCTGTATGCGGCTCCAAAGTTATAAAGGCCGAAGGAGAAGTAGCGATAAGATGTCCTAACATATTCTGCCAGGCGCAAGTCAAGGAATCGATAAAGCATTTTGCTTCAAGAGGCGCGATGGATATAGAGGGTTTAGGCGATGCGATCATTGAGCAAATAGTTGATAAAGGTCTAGTCAAAGATTGCGTCGATGTTTACAGCTTAAAATATGATGATATTGTAAAGCTTGGAAGATTGGGGCCTAAGTCGGCGCGGAATTTAGTAAACGCCATTGAAAAATCGAAACACAATCCCCTGGCAAAATTAATATTTGGCATGGGCATAAGGCATGTGGGAGCAACTTCCGCGGCGGTCCTGGCGGAAAAATATTCTTCGATGGGCGCTATTAAAGATGCTGTGCTTGATGACCTTGTAAATACGCAAGGAATAGGCGAAGTAATGGGCCTGTCGATATATGAATTTTTTAAGGATAAAGACGCTGTAAAGGTTATTGAAAAATTAAGAAAAGCAGGAGTCAAATTAGAAGAAAAACACGCCAAGGTAAAAGGCAAATTAGCAGGCATAAGTTTTATAGTGACAGGCACGCTTAAGGATTATTCAAGGGCCGAGGCGGAAGACCTGGTCAGGTCATTGGGCGGCAAGATCGCAAGCAGTGTCACAAAAAATACGGATTATTTGATTGCCGGCGCAGAGCCAGGTTCTAAATTGGAAAAAGCCAAGAAGCTGGCCGTAAAAGTAATATCGGAAGAAGAATTTAAAAAAATGCTATGAGCTGTGAGCGATGCGCTCTGAGCTCTTAGCTAGCCCAAAGCTCAAAGCTCACAGCCCATAGCCCAATATCATGGAGGAAAGCATGTTTAGAAAAATCGTAATCATAGTTATCTGCGTGTTTTTATTGACAAGCCTCGCGGGGTGCGAGACGATCCAGAGAAAATTCACCAGAAAACCCAAGGAACCTGTAAAGCCTGTTCCTAAATTTTATGAAGAAGAATACAAATCGGAATACCCGAATTCGACCTTGTATGATAACCATTACATGTACTGGAAAGCATGGATGGACGAATTGATAACAGCTTTGGAAGGCGACAATAACAAGAAACAGAAGCAGACTGTGGAATACGCTTTGGGAGAAATAAAATCCATGCAAAGGTATCTGATGGATGTCAAGGCGCAGGAACTGCAAAAAGATATAGATGACCTGGATAAGATAGCAAAAAAGATCAACCTAGGTACCCTTACCTCTGGAATGGCGATAAGCTTAAGGGTCGATGCCGATAGGCATTTGATGAGAGTAAAAAAAGATTTCTCGTTAAGCCAGGTCAAAGATTACATCAAACCGCAGCAATGATAAAATGATTACAGAGATTTTAAAAAGATTACAGAGATTGTAATCACTGTAATCTATGCTTTTTAATCTATGTAATCATAGAAAATTTAAGTAATATGATAATAGAGAGAATCGTTGTCGGTCCGCTGGAAACGAACTGCTACATATTGGCCGATGAGAAAACAAAAGAAGCTGTGATAATCGATCCAGGCGATGGGTACGGCAAGATCCAAAAAAAGATAGATAAGCTGGGATTAAAACCGCTTTGCATAATAAATACCCACGGCCACGGCGACCACATAGGCGCGAATGAAAAATTCAAGCTTCCGGTGTGGATCCATAAGCTGGACGCTGATTTTCTGACAGACCCGGCTAAGAATTTGTCAGGCGCATTTTACATGGACATTTACTCGCCGAAAGCAAGCAGGCTTTTACAAGGCGGCGAGAAATTTAAAGTAGGTTCTTTAGAGTTGGAAATAATCCATACGCCCGGGCATACGCCTGGCGGGATATGCGTGAAATGCGATGGAGCGCTTTTTTCAGGCGATACGCTTTTTTACCAGAGTATCGGCAGGACCGATATACCGATGGCTTCGACAGAAGATTTGCTTGAATCGATCAGAACAAAATTGATGGTTTTAGATGACAGCACAGTGGTCTACCCGGGCCATGGCCCTGAATCTACAATAGGCGAAGAGAGAAGGAATAATCCTTTTTTAAACGAATAAAACATATGAGCACATTAGTAGAGCAATTCCTGGATTACCTGACTGTAGAGCGCGGGCTTGCCAAAAATACTATCGAGTCCTACAGAAGAGACCTATTAAAATACCAAGAATACCTCAAACGCAAAGGCGCCGTGGTTGAAAAAATCGCAAGAAGCGATATCCAGAATTTTTTGCTTTATATCAAGGACAAGGGCCTTTCATCAAGTTCGATTGCGAGGAATCTCGTCGCCGTAAAAGTATTTTACAGATTTTTAGTAAGGGAAGGATTTATTAAAGATGACCCGGCAAGTGTTTTGGATTCGCCGAAACTCTGGAAAAGGCTGCCGGATGTTTTATCAATCGATGAGATCCAGAGGCTTATGGACGCGCCTGATTTAAGTAACTGGATGGGCATAAGGGATAAAGCCTCGCTGGAATTGATGTACGCGACAGGCACGAGAGTCTCCGAAGTGGCTGACTTGAGGATGGACGGGCTGAATTTGGACCTTGGTTTTGTGCGCTGCAAGGGAAAGGGGCAGAAGGAAAGAATAGTCCCCATAGGAAAGACCGCGTCAAAAGCCTTGGTTTTTTATCTTGAGAAAGTAAGGCCGCCGTTACTTAAAGGAAAGGTTTCCCAGCATGTTTTCATCACAAGGCTGGGGATGAGGATGTCGCGCCAGAGCTTCTGGAAAATGATAAAAAAATATGTCGCCGCGGCGAATATCAAAAAAAGGATAACGCCTCACACATTGAGGCATTCATTCGCGACTCATTTATTGGAAAGAGGGGCGGATCTAAGGGTCGTACAGGAACTTCTGGGCCACGCGAACATCGCGACGACGCAGATCTATACGCATATTAACAAGGATCGGTTAAAATCGATCCATGCTAAGTATCATCCGAGACCATGATGGGCTCTGAGCTGTGGGCAATGGGCTATGAGCTAAAAATTAAGCCCGCAGCCCAAAGCTCACAGCCCATAGCACATAGCACAACAGGCGCCTGTAGCTCAGCGGATCAGAGCACAAGCCTCCGGAGCTTGGTGTCAGGCGTTCGAATCGCCTCAGGCGCGCCAATTTAGTAGCGAGGGGTGAGTAGTGAGGAATCAGGCAAGGGAATTCCTTGACCTCACTACTCGCTACTGGCTACTGACTACTTATAAAGGTTTTAAGATGGAGATAATTACTACACACGCAAACGCGGATTTTGACGCGCTGGCATCCACAATTGCCGCAAAAAAACTTTATCCTGGCGCCAGGATCGTATTACCCGGCTCCCAGGAAAAAAGTGTGCGGGATTTCCTTTCTCTTTACAAGAGCATAATAAAAATTGAGTTGGAACGCGATTTCGAAATAAAAGGGTCCGATATAGACAAACTTGTCATTGTCGAGACAAGGCACAGGTCAAAGATAGGAAAATCAGCGGCGCTTTTAAACAGGAAAAATATAAAAATACATATCTACGACCACCACCCTAGGACCGCAAGCGATATCAAAGCGGATACGGATGTCTATAAAAAAACAGGCGCTACAACGACTATCCTTGTCGAGGAGATCAAAAAGCGCGATATAGGATTGACTCCGCTTGAAGCGACAATAATGGCGCTTGGCATATATGAAGATACAGGGTCATTGACTTTCCCGGGGACGACAAAGCAGGATGTTGACGCTGTGGGCTTTTTGCTGACAAAAGGCGCAAGCCTGGGCATGGTCTCGAATTTTCTCCACAGGGAATTGACAAGACAGGAACTCTCGGACTTATCGCTTCTTTTAAAAAACACGCAGGTAAACCTGGTAAACGGCGTAAATATCGCTATTTCCGCGGTAAAGACAAAACAATACGTGGCAGACCTTGCTTTATTGGCGCACAAGCTTATGGATATTGAAAACTACAATGTGCTTTTTGCTTTCGCGGTAACTGAAAACAAAATACAGATGGTCGCAAGAAGCAGGCTGCCGTTTGTTGACGCGGGAAAAGCCGCGGCGGCGCTAGGCGGCGGCGGGCACAGGTATTCTGGTTCCGCGAGCATTAAGGAAGCGGAATTTTCAAAAGTAAAAACCAGGCTCTTAAAGTTCTTGAAAAAACACATAAAGCTCGGCATAAGGGCCAGGGACATAATGTCTGAGCCCATTAAAGTCGTGAGCCAGGAACAAAGGGTAGATGAGGTAAAAGATATTTTAGAAACATACAGCTTGGATTCAGCGATTGTTTTTGATAAGAAGAGAATCGTGGGCCTTATAACATTGCGCGACATAGATAAAGCGATCCATCACGGGTTCGGCCATTCAAGGGTGAAAGGCTACATGAGCACCAACATCCCTTCTATAAGCATGAACATGCCGCTTCATAAAATAGAAATGGTCATGGCTGACAGCAAGATAGAAAAACTGCCTGTTGTTGAAAAGGCTAAATTGGCAGGCGTGATAACGCAGGAAGACCTTTTAAGGTGCTTGTACAAGGGCCTCTTAAAAGGCGGCAAGCGCAAAGAACCGGAAAAGATGGAATACAACTTAAAAGCCAGGATAAACAGGAACCTGCCTGCTGAAATCGTGAAGAACCTAAAAATAATCGGTGAAATAGCCGATAAATCCGGATACGAGGTATTCGCGGTCGGGGGATTCGTTAGGGACCTGATCCTGGGGTTAAAAAATTACGATGTAGATATTGTCGTTGAAAAAGACGCTATAGCGTTTGCAAAAAAGTTTTCTAAAAAAATAAAGGGAAAGTTTAACCGCCACGAAAGATTCGGCACAGCTACGGTTATTTTGCCAAGCGGGTTTAAAGTGGATTTCGCGACCGCAAGGACCGAGATTTACGAATACCCGGCCGCGCTTCCAACCGTGAAGTTCGCGACAATAAAGCAGGACCTGTTCAGGAGGGATTTTACGATAAACGCGATGGCTGTGGCTTTGAATAAAAAACATTTCGGAAAACTGATTGATTTTTACAAAGGGCAGAGCGACTTAAAACAAAAAAGGATAAGGGTGCTTCATAATTTAAGTTTTGTCGAGGACCCCACAAGAATATTCAGGGCTGTGAGGTTCGAGCAAAGGCTTGGTTTTAAAATAGACAGGCACACGATCCATCTTATAAAGACCGCTAAGTCTCTTGAAATGATCGAGAAAACAGAAAAACAAAGGCTCAGGGACGAGCTTGTCCTGATACTAAAAGAACAAAAGCCTTTAAAATGCGTAAAGAGGATGGACGAGCTCCACGAGCTGCGTTTTATACACCCGTCATTGAGGATAAATAAAAACACGATCGAGCTTTTTGACCTGGTCGAGAGGGCGCACAGGTGGTATGACTTGTCGCGCTTTAAAAAAAGGGCGCTTGAACTGTGGGTCATGTACCTGATGGCGCTTTTGGACGCGCTCGACGAGCAGGCGGTTTCACAGGTCTGCGAAAATTTTGTTTTCAGGAAAGGCGAAATAAAACGCCTGGCCTCAAGTAAAAAAGACTGCCCAAAAATTATAAGCGTTTTAGGCAAAAAGACAGAAATACTTCCAAGGCACATATATAAAATGCTTGAGCCTCTTTCCTACGAGGTAATACTTTTCGCGATGGCGAAATCGAAGAATCCCATGGTAAAAAACAGGATCTCGCGGTTTTTTACAAGCTACAACAGCGCGAGGCTTTTCATAACAGGCAAGGACTTAAAGGAATCCGGTATCGCGCCGGGGCCTAAATATAAAGAGATATTGCTAAAGACGCTTTACGAAAAAATTGATGGAAAATTAAAATCAAAAGAAGAAGAGCTCGAGTACGCGAGGAATGTTTCTAAAAATATAGGTTGATCATGGACGATTTTCATTCAGTCGAAATAATAGATTGCCAACGGGAGTTCATATAAAATGCAAGGCTCGCGCGCGGATAAAGTCGTGGAATCGATAAAGGAAGAGATAAGTAATATCGTAGACAGGGAAATAAAAGATCCCAGGATCGGGTTTGTTACAATAACCCATGTGGAACTAAAAGATGACCTGCGCTATGCCAAAGTATTCTTCAGCAAGATGGGCACCCAGGATGAAAAGAAAAAAGCGCTCAAAGGCCTTGAAAGCGCGACTGGTTTTATAAGAAAGCTTGTAGCGGAGCGCCTCGATCTGCGCTACGCCCCGGAAATAGTTTTCAAACTTGACGAGTCGGCTGAATACAGCCAACACATAGAAGATGTCTTGAAAAAAATAAAAGAACAAGAATCTCCGCCGAAGGCGGATTCGCCTACGGCGAAAAAACCGGAGAAGACAGATGTCGATAAAGAAGGTAATTGAGGCGATAAAGGGGAATAAACGTTTTTTGATAAGTTCTCACGTCAACCTTGAGGGCGACGCGCTGGGCAGCCTGGTAGCCCTGCACAATCTTTTAAAAAAGCTTGGGAAAAAAGTCTTGATAGTCTGCGATGATAAGCCGCCCAGGTTGTACAAATTTCTTTTTAGAAACATAAAAATATACACCGAGAGGCCCCACGGGTCAAGTTATGACGTCGCGATCATAGTGGACTGCCCAGAGGTCTCAAGGATAGGGAGGGCGGAAAAAAGCCTGATAGAGACAAAGCCTATTGTAAATATCGACCACCATGTCAGCAACAGGTATTTCGGGAAAGTAAACTGGGTGGAGCCGGAAGCATGCAGCGCCGGCGAGATAATTTTCGGGTTGTTTGAAAAGATGAAAGTCGACATAGACAGGCAGTCAGCCATCTGCCTGTACACCGCGATTTTTACGGATACAGGTTCGTTCAGGTACGAAAACACGACCCCCAAGTGCCTTCATGTCGCGGGAGAGCTGTTAAAGCACGGGATAAAACCGCAGAAATTATCTGAGATGATCTATGAGACAAGCAAGTTTCCTGAGATAAAATTGCTTGGCCTGACTCTTTCGGGGATGCAGCACTCAAAAGACGGCAAAATAGCCTGGATAAAAACGACAAGAAAGATGATGGAACGCGTGGGGGCAAGGAAAAGCATAACCGAGAGGTTTATAAATTTCCCGCGCTCTATCGAGGGCGTCAAGGTCGCGGTATTTTTTAAAGAAATAGGAAAGACCGGATATGTGAAGGTCAGCTTCCGCTCAAAGGCAAACGTCGACGTCAACAGGATCGCCAGGCTCTTCGGCGGCGGCGGCCACAGGGCTGCTTCGGGATGCGAAATAAAAGGCCCGATATCAAAAGTGGAAAAAATGGTTTTGGACGAGGTCAAAAAAGCCGTTGAAAACAAAATAAACAACCGGAACAAAATAAAATGGTAAACACGGACGGCGTGATGATAGTGGATAAGCCTGCCGGCTGGACATCGCATGATGTCGTGAATTTTATAAGAAAGCGCTTTGGCGCTAAAAAAGTGGGGCATGCCGGGACGCTTGATCCTTTGGCGACAGGCGTCTTGGTGATATTGATGGGCAAGGCAGTCAAGCTTTCCGCGGAAATTTCAGGACAAGAAAAGGAATACCAGGCAAAACTGACGCTCGGCAAAGCGACCGACACGCAGGATTCATCCGGAAAAATTATCAGTGAAAAACAATGGGACGGCTTGACAGCTGATTCGGTGAGAAGCGCTTTTGCTGGATTTCTAGGTGAAATAGAGCAGGTGCCGCCTATGGTCTCGGCTATCCAGTTAAACGGCAAGAGGCTATACGAGCTGGCGCGCCAGGGAAAAGAGGTCGAAAGAAAGCCCCGCAAGATCGAGATCAAAAAAATAGATATCATGGACATAAGCCTTCCTAATGTTTCATTCAGCGTTACCTGCTCCAAAGGAACGTATATAAGGACTCTTTGCCATGATATAGGAGAGGTCCTTGGGTGCGGGGGCCATTTGTCAGGCTTAAGAAGGACGCGCTCCGGCAATTTCAGCATTGATGCCGCGGTGACGATAGAACAGCTGAGGGATAAACAATGCGTTGTGTCGCTACAATAGGAATTTTTGACGGCGTCCACATAGGCCACCAGGAAATAATAAAAGCCGTTGTAAGGCGCGCCAAGAAACTTTCGCTAAAAAGCGTCGCTATCACTTTTGACCCGCATCCTTTAAAGGTCCTTGAACCGAAAAACGCGCCGCCTCTTTTGATTTCCCTCAAGCACCGCTTAAGGCTTATCAAAGAACTTGGGATAGATAGCTGCCTAGTCATTAATTTTACAAAATCATTTTCGCTTTTAGACCCTGAGACATTTGTCAAAAATGTTTTGCTGGATAAACTGCGCGTAAAAGAATTGTACGTCGGGGAGAATTTCTGCCTGGGCAAGGCAAGGTCAGGCGACGCGAGTTTTTTAAAAGAGATGGGTAAAAAACACGGCTTCGCGGTCCATTCGGTAAGTTTCATCAAGAAAAACAGGGTAGTTGTCTCAAGCACGCAGATAAGGAATTTAATAATAAAAGGCGACCTTGATACCGCAAGCCGTCTTTTAAAAAGGCCTGTTTCTGTCTTAGGGACAGTTGTGAAAGGAGCGGCGCTTGGCAGGGAACTGGGTTACCCGACAGCAAATATCAACCCCCATCACGAGGCGATACCCCCGGCCGGTGTGTATGTGATAAAGATAAAACTTTTAAACAAGCAGTATGGCGGCATCCTTAATATAGGAAGAAGGCCGACATTAACCCAGCTCTTGAGCGCAAGGGCTGGGTTAACGGGCCGCAAGGCGCAAGAAGCGGAGCCGACCATAGAGGCGCACATATTTGATTTTAAAGGCAGGATTTACGGCAAGGACATAGAAGTTTATTTTGTGAAAAAAATAAGGGATGAAAGCAAGTTTTCTTCAAAAGAGAAACTGATAAGCCAGATCAGGCGCGATGAAATAAAGGCGCGAAAAATATTGGGGAGTCAAATGAAGCCCAAACTTACGGAACGCTAGTAAACGTAAGTTTGAAGGCTGAATTTGACCCTTGACATTTCTAATTTGTGCGTAACAATAAAATGTCAAGGGTTCAATTCGCAGACGGCCTGCGGCCT
>Ga0315285_10002537_pt1 | contig 19061 bp, 17 predicted proteins | sample YL17G09_36_MG_FD_203698 | JGI IMG/M metagenome (GOLD analysis project Ga0315285, IMG submission 203698) | Sediment microbial communities from Yellowstone Lake, YNP, Wyoming, USA - YL17G09_36 | ecosystem: Environmental > Aquatic > Freshwater > Lake > Sediment | place: USA: Wyoming | collected...
GGGCCGGCAAGGATGTTACCCCTAGCCCATCGCCTCACTCACCTGCCATGCGCGCGCATTACTAGCACAGAACTTGCATGGCCCCCCCCAGCCCAGCACTAGCACAGAACTTGCATAAGAGGCGAATGTCAAAGGCCTAGTCACCAAAGTTTGGTCACTGGCCAACCCTTGGACACCCTTGCCAAGTGGGGGCGAGGCGTGTGCAAATCCAGGAATATCCTCCCACACTGGGGAGCCTATATGCTGAGAACGCTTGGCCAATTAGGCGGAAACAGGGCGACACAACAGGACCTGGCCCCCCCAAGGCAAACTCGACCGCTGACTGCTACTCCTTAGTGTAACTCGTGGCATCTGTATCACGAGGCGGCACCCCGTCACCTGGCCCCCCCACCAAAACCCCAGGTAACCCACTGGCGCGGATAGCACTTTATGCCAATTTGGCATATTCCCCTATTGACGGGTCCCGAAATGTGAGGTATGTTTATTGTAGAGTCAGATAACTCTTTCCGAGGGAAAGGGTGCGTATGTCTCTAGATGTCGATGCGGTGTGGCGGGTATCCCGACAAACTTCAACGAACCAAAACAAGTTGCCTGTTCGCTGTTCCAGAATAGCGAATGGGCTTTTGTTTTTAGTATTGCCGCTCTCCAAACTTGCCCTTGACAGGAGGCGCCGGGACACGCATATTGGGGTAGCTAGCGCCCGACAGTCAGTGACGGGGCTTAGAACAGTAACTGGCTACAGTCACTAGGGGATACTACTTGCTTTACTGTTATTGACATCTATGCAAAGCGTGCGGGACTTTCGCGGGCACAGTACTAGCAGCCTCTTGACTGTATATACTTTGCTACGATTTATCTATTGACACACTTCTGCTACTAGGATACCCTTGCCACAGGAGTATACCTATGTCCAAGACAGAACCAATTCGTCATCGCTACATGGCCGACCGGCTTCTAGCGATACTCCTATATAAACCGGCGGACCCGGCAGCGGGCATCGAGCGCCTTCCGGACGGCTTTGTTCTTCTTAAAATGGGCCCCCTTGCCCGTCTTCTAAAACTTAACTCCTCAAAACTTTACGACCAACTTCTTTTCCTTCATTCCATGGGCTACATTGATACCTTTGATATCAAGTACGCTTGGGGACGTGTACGCGTTCGCCCCACCCTCCCCCTCTGCCATTGGAATGCTGATTCGGAGAAGAAATGACTAACTTAAGAAAGAGTGTCCTGCCCGCCTTGTCCTCTCCTCTTTCCAATCAGGAAAAAACGGACAACCCAGGACTTCACCCGTCACCCGAGGCGCCCCTCCTAGTATCAACTGGGACAGGGGTTGCCGAGGTGAGCGACGTAGTGTTTCATCCCACTGAGGCGCAAGCCCGTGTGCGTGCCAAATTCTGGTCCAGAATGGCCGACAACCCGCTGGTGGATGCCAGGTCCATCACCTTAGCCGCAGCGCAGCAATTGACCCAAAGCGCCGCTCTGGCGACATGGTGGCAAAAACCGGGTTTTAAAGACTGGTTCCTGTCCAGCACCGTAGTGGACGAGAGACTGGACTATTTGCTTCACCTAGCGCTTGCCTCCGCTGAAGATATCTTAATGAACACCGACCCAAAAGCCCAATCTGCCAGAGTGCAGATGGTGAAAATAGTGGCGGAAATGGCGGGCAAGTTGAAGGGCGGAGGAGCAAGTGCGGGAGCAGGCTCCGCGAACGCTACTGATAAGAAGAAAAAAGCAATAGAAGCAATGGGTAAGGAGGAGTTAGTTCAATTCCTTCAGGACCAAGGCCTATCCGTACAGCAAGTCGTAACCATAGAAACAAAATAATATGTCGTCGGCATCTCCAGACCTAATCATTGCCGCCGCTTCTCGCCTTAAAGAGCTGGAGCGACAAGTCTGCTTTGACGCTACAGTTCCAGGCAGTCGTCCAAATCAATTTCAACAGAACGTAATAGATGACTGGGGAATCATTTCCACCCAAGCCGTCACCGCGGGTAACCAGTCCGGCAAATCTGCCCTTGGGGCGCGCCTTGCCGCCTGGTTCCTAGCTGAGAATAAGCCGGGTTGGAAACGACCCAGTAAGTGGGGCAGAACTCCACTTATGGGACTTCTTGTCGGTAGGACAATGAAGCAGGTCGAGGAAGAATTACTCAAAAAAATCCAGGGCTTCTTTGAGCCTGATGAACTGCACATCCCCCGCGTCGGAATGGTTCCACAAAAAGTGGTCCACCGGAAAACGGGCAACACTTTACTGCTCGCTTCCCACCATAATGAGAGTGAGGCTAGAGAGAAGTTGCAGGCCTTCGTTCTCCACTTCATCTGGCTGGACGAAATGCCTAGAAGCATTCAGCTTTTTGAAGAATTGGAAAGACGGGTACAATCCAAGGACGGTTGGTTCGTAAGTACCTTTACTCCTAAAGTGAGAAATCCGGAAATCCGCAAGCTAGTTGATGCTTACTCTCCTCCCTACTCCCGTAAGTATCAGATGTCTATGTTCGCTAACCCAATCCTTTCTGAGGACCGCAAAGCAAAGATTCTTAGGGAGCTTGAAGGTTACCCGGAAGCGTACAGAAGGTGTATTCTAGAGGGGGACTGGCTGGACGATGACCAGGCTGTCTACTCTGTTCCTGAACATTCTATTCGGGCCCCGGAGGGCTACTCTTCCGCTTGGCGGCATGTTGAAGGTGCGGACCCCGCGCTCCAATCCAAGCACGGCCAGGTGGTGTTTGCGGAGCAGCCGGGAACAGGCAACTGGTACGTGGTACGCTGCGATTACGTGTCCGGCATTTTTGTTCCAGAGGACCTAGTGAAGGCTGTGACTGACAAAGTACAAACCCTTAATATCGTTAGGCGCGTATGTGACTCAGCCAGTACTTGGTATGTGGGACAAGCCAGTAAGATGGGCTTTACTTATGTCGCTCCTTACGATAAAAATAATAGGAGAGCGGAGATGATGAAGAAGTTTCAATCCGCTTTAGGGAACCGGGTGTTTATTGCCCCGTGGTGCAGCGACCTTATTAACGAACTGGGAAGCATGCAATGGTCCGAGACTCAGGTAGACAAGGTAGTCAACTCCCGTTCCTACCATTTGCACGATGCCATGATATACGCGCACGACTGCCTTCCAAGTCAGGAAATTACGCAATTGGTACCTGAGCTGCATGTTCGTCTTAGGATGCAAATTGAAAAAGACCGCAAGCGGGAATTCTTAAAAAACTCAAGAGTTGGCATGCGCCGGAACTGGAGAAGGTAAATAAATGGAACCCATCTTATTCATTTTAGGTATTGCGCCGTTCTACGCTGTCTCCAGCCTAATGCTTCTTGGCGCGCTAAATCAACGCAAACAACTTCGCAAAGATATTCGCAAATACGCCAATTTACGGCGAATTGCCGATGGAAGAATTCGCAATGGCTAAGATACTAATTGCAGTAATGAGAGATAAAAAACTACCAAGTAAATCGGTTAAAACTGCGATTCCACTTGAAAGTAAGGTGCGCTATGCGCTACACTGTCTGGAGGCAGAGGAACATGGCCCAAAGAAAAGCAAGGCTATTGAATTCCTGAAAAAGGCCCGCAGTCGTCTTGATAATCCTGACCTAGTTTCTAGAATAGATGAGGTACTGAAAGATGGCACATAAACTGAATGTCTGGGCTACCCCGGACCAAGCTCAGCTAGAATTGAACCGTCGTCTTAAAAACGCCATTCAAGCTCGAATTAATATTGAGCGCGGCTGGCGGGAAGCCGAGAGAATCGTCTTCACAATCCAGAACGTAGATGAAACAGGCGCTGAGAAAGTGGCACTGGGAGACGGTACTGGCGTGGATGATGCGTTCACCTCCCAGCCCCGGGTATCCGTAAATACCTCTTTTAAAAACTATAGGTTCCTGCATTCCCAGATGTCCGCTAACCCGCCGTCCGTGGTTTGCCGCCCTACCTCTGGTGACTTGCATGATATCCGTGCTGCCGACGCAGCCGACCGACTAATTCGGTATGCTATCCGTAAACATAAACTGCAGGAAGTGCAGGACCGGGCAACCGGCCATGCTCTTCTCTATGGCACTTCCTTTGTTAAAACATTCTGGAATTCGGACCTTGGAGATGTTCTTGAATTTAACCCGGAAACTGGCGACATCCTGACCGAAGGCGAGATTGACTTCTGCGTTCCTGTTCCTTGGAACATCTTTGTGGACCCGGATGCGGAGACCTGGGAAAAGGTGCGTTTTGTATTTGAAAAGATGCACTTGCCGTATGATGAAGCCTGTCTTATGTTCCCAACTAAGCAGGACCTTATTGACCGCTTACGGAAAAAATCCGCGTCCGCAACGCAGCCAAGCCAGCCCCTTGAATCAGAACCACAACCAACTTTCCTACAGCAACACCACTTTGATGTTATTGAAATTTATCAATACTGGGAAAAGGGCTTGCCAATTAACGGGATGCAAGGTCGATTCTGCTACTGTTCCAGCGAGGGCGAGTTACTTTCTACCGAAGTGGTGGCGTCTCCGTTCCGTTTCGCTCCCTTAAAAAAAGGCAGCAAGCTGGGCGATAATATGGAACAAGGTTTTGAAATCGCGTATCTCCCTTATTCTATCATGACCGACGTTGATAATCCAACGGGCATTTGGGGAAGAAGCACGGTAGTTTACCAGTCCCCGCTTCAGGATATACATAACGCGCTGATGAACACCATGATTGAGAACGCAAGAGCGCACGGTGTGGCTCGCCTTCTAATGCACGAGGACACCGCGATAGCTGATGATTCTATCACTAACTCTCCTTATGATATCGTTCGCTGGACAGGCTCACGCGAACCCTCCTATCAGGCTCCCATGGCCCTGCCTGCTGTTATGAACGATTTAGTTCAATTGATGAGCAAGGGTATTGATGACATGGCCGGGGTGAACGAGAGCATGTTCGGTCAGCAAAGCCGGGAGCAAAGCGGCTTCTCTATGCAGTACGCCACGAACCAGGGCAACATGATTCGTCGCCGCCTATTTAACAAGTACACCCTTCTGGTGGAAAGTATGTTCAAGAATTACTTGAGCTTAGTTAGAAGACATTGGGACGTGGAACACACTATCTACGTCCTCGGTAAAGAGAAAGCGTTCGAAGCGCTGGACATTAAGGGCGCGGACATTCAGTCCGGATTTGACCTAGTGGTTGAGTACGGTGCTTCCTTATCTTTGGACCCAGTATCTCGCCGTCAAGAGTTAATCACCATGATGCCGCTTTTCGAGAAAGCAGGCGTGGACCCCCGGGACTTGCTAAGGCTGGTTAAGCTTTCCGAATTGGAAGGTGCATATGATATTGTTCAGCTGGCCGCGGACCGCCAACAGGAAATCTTTGATGAGATGCTTGCAACCGGCAAGTCCATCCCCGCCAGAGACATGCAAGACCACGAAAATATGTTGAAATATGCCTACGGCTATTTAATGGGCGCATCTTTCCGAGACCTTTCTCCCGAAGTAAAACAGCTGATTGAAAAGCACATTAAAGAAAGAGAACAGATGCTTAGCTCCAAAGGAGCAGGCGCGGGCGGGGCTGGTGCTGGCGGAGGAATGCCGGGGGCTATGCCTGTCTCCGCCGGACAGACTGGTGCTCAGACAGATACTACCCAAACTCCGCAACAACCGGGCAATCCGCCACTGGCTCCCGTATCCGGCAAAATGTGACAAAATTGTTGACACTTGCTACGAAGTAGGATAGGGTGGACCTAGACCATCCGCCTATCCTGAACTTGCCATGTCGGTACTACGGGACGGCTTAAGAGCCATCTTGTTATCAAGCCGCTCATGGAGTATTAGTTCGCATGGAAAATTATTTGTCCAACAAATCGACATCGGAGGGATATGCTAATCTTAGCACTTTATTCTCTGATTCGACACCTGCTGTCTCATCTCAAAACAGTGCCACGCCATCTGCGTCAGAAGCAGCCGCGCCGGTTAACGAATTAGGAGATTTAGGCAAACTGGGTGAATCGCCGGAATCCGCGGAAGCATCGACAACTGAAGCAGCAGACGCCCCTGAGCAGGAAGCACAGGAGCAGAACTGGTTAGAAGTCCCTGTAACCGATGACAAAGGCAAACGTAAGGTCAAGGTAGACCTTAACAACACAGAGCAGTTGAAAAAAACACTCGCAATGGCCTACGGTTTTCGTAAGATGCAAGCGGAACGCGACCAAGCTTCCTCCCGTCTGAAAGAAATTGAGCCGCAGTACACTGAGCTGAAGCAAAGCTGGGACACACTGGAAAATGCCTATCAAAATAACGGCGTTGAAGGTTTACTAGATTTGTTAGGCGGCAAAAGGGGGTACTACTCTGAGTGGAAACGCGGTGAACTTGAGAAGGAACTTAAGTATCAGAACGCTAGCGATTCCGAACGACGCGAATTAGAACTACGCGAAAAACTGGAGAAGTTGGAAAAGGAATCCACCCTCCGGGAAAAACGTGCTGGTGAAGAAGCTACACGCGCACAAACGGAACGCGAAGAGGCACAGCTTAGAAACCTCGAATCCCAAATTACGCCAGCCTTTAACAAACACAGGTTTGCTGGCACCCTAGGTGACTCTGCTAAGGAACAGGCAGTGGACCAAGCAATCTGGGACCAGGCTCTTAAGAATCTGGAAGCACTGCCAGAAAATACACAGTTGACATCGCAGCTTATTGAGCGTGAGTTTAAGCAAGTGGCGACTACCTTCCGTGCTATTATTGGTAAGCAAGCACAAGTCCAGACGAAAAGAGCCATCGAAAACAAGAAGCAAGCTGCTCAAACCCAAGTCGCTGCGGCGGCTACCCGGTCCCCCGCGAGACCGTCTAATATACAACAATCAATGCACGCTAACATTAAAAAAGGCGGAATCGGCGGTCTTACTGACGCCCTGATGGACGTTCTCCGCTCCCGCTAATCTCACAACAGTTTCAAAAGGAACTTGAAAAATGGCTTACTCAGGAATCAGCCAACTAGCACTTGGCAACTATCTAACAATCTCCTTCATCGAAGGCGTACACAAAAACATTTCTGTCTCCTACCCAGAATGGGAAATGGTTGACAGGATGCGTGTTGGCTCAGTAGACGGTCGTGAAGCCCGCTACTTGCTACAAAAGTCCCTTGGACCAAGCGCTATCCAGTATCGTAACCCGGGCGTTCGCTCCGAGTTCCCAGCTGGCCAGGAAAGCTCAATCCAAGAAGGTACAATCCAGTACAAAGAACTTGATGCTACCATCGAGCTTGAGTACAACTTGTATCGCCGTATCCTGGAAAGCAAGTCGAAGTATGATGCTTCCGCACTTGCAATGGAAGTCGATAGCAAAATCACCAGCTTGAAGCGCCAAATCTGTTTGGACTTCTACGGTGACGGCACTGGCTGTCTCGGTCGTCTTCTTTCCGTTACTCTGTCCGGCGGCAAAGCTGTTGTTAAGCTTCGTCAATTGGACACGGACCAGGGCTTCGCTGGCCTATTCCAATTTGATGAATTGGTTAAGCACACCGCAGCAGCAGGCGGGGCAGGTTCCGCTGTTACTGTTTCAGCCGGCACTTTCTCCTACTGGAAAGTTCTTGCTCGGGACCCACGCAGCGCAACGAACACCGTAACGCTACAGGCTTACAACACAGACGGCGCAGCTGTTACCGTCTCCACATGGACTTCCCCAGTTGCAGGCGAAGCTTTTTACAAAACCGGCCAACCTACGATTCCGGACCTAACCAACACCGCAAATGACTACGGTACTGTAACCGAAGTTATCACGGGTCTCGACTCCTTGGTCTCAGCTGACGGTCGTTTAGTTAACGGCATCACGATGTCCGGCGCTGTTCAAGGCACCGTATACGACAACGGCACGGCTGTTATTGACGTTAGCGCAATTGAACAAGCAATGAACCAAGTTAAAAATGCAGTTGGTGAAGGTCGTTACAGATGGCCAATGGCTCTGTGTAACAGGGAAACCCGCTCCGCATTTATCGACAGCCGTGAAACGGACCGCCGCTTCATCTCGGTTACCGATGACAAACGCGGTGTTGCTAAGTTCTCGTACATTCACCAGGATGACAGCATCGAGATTAAAGGTTCAGAATTCTGTAACTTCTCGCGTATGTACATCTTGCCTGAAGGTAAGAACGAAGGCCAAAAAGTCCTTCAATTCCGTGGAACTGATTTCAAACCAGCACGCGCTGAAAACGGCGATGTGTTCATGTTTGCTCCAGGCACCGCCGGATACCACAAACGCCTGATGGTCTCGTACATGAACGGTATGGGCCAGCTCGTCAACTTGCACCCAGCAGGTTGCGTGAAAATCAGCAACTTTACTCTCGCTTAATTTTCATTAACTGGGCCTCCTCCCGTGGCATGCTGGAGGGGGCCTTTTACAAGGACTAAATTTATGAGCAATCCTATTGCAAGTCTTATTACCGCGGCAGCACGGGCAGGTGCTTGGCCCCAAAAGTTCGGCGGTCGTGAGAACAAGTTAGCAGAATCGGTTAAGTCGTATGTCGATGGCGCAGCACCTGCGAGCCATAGCATTGTAGCTGCCGGCACGCATACCTGTATAGCTAACGTAAACCAAACAATCACTGTGGCCTGCGTGGCTACGGATGTTGTTCAAGTTACCGTTAAATCAAACGCCACAGGAACACTGTTTGTTCACAAAGCAGCAGCGGGCGCAGGTTCCATTGCTGTGAACCTGAACTCGGCAGCTGGTGCCGGTGACGTTCTTCAGTACGTTGTTGTCCGCGCTAAGTAATTCAGTCAGATAGTTAGAATACATGCGGTGGCGTGGGAAGCTGGGTTCGTTATAAGGGGTAATGCCCTACCTACCCTGGAGACACGCTTTAGTGTGAGACTGTCGTCTGCAGGAGTCATGACCTGGGCGCACCTTAAAGACAGATGCCGGATTCGCGACCGGCCCGCATGTCCACTTTTTCCTCCGAAGTATTAAATAGTACTTGTAATGCTACGTGTTCTTTTGTAGGATAAGCATGTACCTTATTAGGTATATGGTTTGTTTGCCAGGTTCCCTTCAGCACTTTTGAACGCTGATAAAACCGGCTAAACCTCCCAACGGCTTCAACGGCATCCGCCGCCATAGGCACGGGGACTGCACCAGCAGACTAAAAGGTATCCGACAATGGCATATACATTAAGTACGAATCTTAAGCTTCGGCTGGATTCAAACCTAACCGCAAACGCTAAGTATAACCTTGAGCGTATTGACGACTTAGGTGGCTTAACGACGCTTACCACTTCAGGTACGCTGCAGATACGTGCCAAGTCGAATTTAGAACTTAGTGCCAACGACCCAGCAATAGGGGGGGTTGGTTCCGGCGGCGTTATCTCTTTTGCCAGCCCCGGAGCGCCACTTGACACCTTCCGCGTAGATGCGGATAACATAATCTTTTCCGGCCCTGTGGGCTTTGTGGACCAGGCTCCTGGTACTACTTCCCCCTCCAGTCTAAGTTTTGCCTACGTCTCTACCTTAAGCGGCAATTTGGACCCCAAGAATGTAGTCCTTCGTCTTGATTTAGATAATCAGGATAGAGAGTTAATCCTTGGAGGCAATCTTCGTACTTCTGGCAACTTTTCCTTTCAAACGGACACTGCTTCCTCGGTTCTGTTCCCAGGAACAGGCACCCTAGCCACTCTCCAGAACACAGAGACTTTTCAGAATAAGACAATAGATTTAGGAAAAAACACCCTCCTTAATCTAACCCCGGCGTCCTTACATACCGATTTCCAATTGCCGGGAAGTAAGATAGACCCTGACTTCAGTGACAAAGAAGTCCAAGTTTCCTCCCTCGCTTTTTCCTCCTCCCAATATAAAACCGTAATAGCGCAACATTTTGACTCCCAGGATAAGGACCTCTTATTCTTTCTTCCAATTGAGGAAGGTGAAGAAGGGCAAGTTCTTGGAACTGCAGGCCAAGGCCGCCTTACTTGGTACAGCAAGGAGGACGGCCCTGCCGGCCCCGCTGGCCCCCAAGGAGAACCGGGCCCGGATGGTTCTGTTGGACCGACTGGTCCCGCAGGCGCCACCGGCGCGCAGGGCACTCCTGGACTTCCTGGCCCTACCGGCCCAAAAGGGGACACGGGTTCCATTGGAGCTACCGGCCCCGCTGGTCCTATTGGAGAACAAGGTTCCCAAGGCCCGCGTGGTGATAGAGGCAGTCAGGGAGATACAGGCAAAACAGGGCAACGCGGCGTAGCTGGTCCTACCGGAGAGCAGGGTCCTCAAGGTGTTCCCGGACTTCCTGGACTTCCCGGAGACATCGGTCCTGCGGGGGCGGCTGGAGCTGCCGGCGAAACCGGCCCTACTGGCCTAACTGGCCCGACTGGCTTACAGGGCATTCAAGGCGAGCTTGGTCCCGCTGGTCCTAAAGGCGACCAGGGTGAGTTAGGCCTTACTGGTTCCACTGGTTCCACTGGTTCCACTGGAGCTACTGGGGCTACCGGACCTATTGGACCTAGCGGAGAAACTGGCGCTCAAGGTCCGCAAGGTATTCAGGGCAGCCAGGGGGATACCGGCGACCAGGGCATCCAAGGTATTCAGGGCATTGCCGGGCCCGCAGGCTCTAACGGCATTGACGGTATTGACGGCATTGATGGGAAAGATGGTCAGGACGGCCAGGATGGCAGCACAGGTCCTATGGGTCCTGCTGGCCCTGCTGGCCTCAAGGGAGAGGCCGGGGCTGCGGGTTCTAATGGTCTAAATGGATTAGATGGCATAATTGGCAAAGACGGCAAAGACGGTCCTATTGGTCCTGCTGGCCCTGCTGGCCCTACCGGAGCTATTGGCCCGCAGGGTATTCAGGGCCCTACCGGCTCTGTTGGCTTAAAGGGAGACAAGGGAGATAGAGGAGACAGGGGGGAGCCAGGAACAAGCGGCAGCGGAGGAGGCACGTACTCCCTGCATGCAACATGGTATCCTACGGACGGTAACGAATTTACCGTTTCTCACATCTTTAATACACGCCTTCTTATCACGCAGCTGTTTGATAATGCCCGGTACGAGAATGTCCTGGGCCCGTCGATTTCTCGTATCGATAACCATACGGTCAAACTGACCACTACTATCCTGCCTCCTTCGGAAGGCTGGACAATCCTTATTCAATCCATTGTTCTGCCCTCGGCGCATGCGGAATGGCATCCAGAGGATGGTGCTGAGTTAGTCATAAATCACAACTTTGGCACGAGGTTACTCCTTTCACAATTATTTGATAACGTGTCCTATGAAACTATTGACGGGCCCACCGTTCGTAGGGTAGACTTCAATACAGTCAAACTTATTGCAGATAGACCACCCCCACCAGGCGGGTGGACAGTTCTACTGCACGCGATTGCTTAATTGAAGTGATATCCAGCCACGGTGGTTGGATTTATCTCAGAGGATATAATCTATGACATTAAGAATTTACGGCTCGTTGGCCTTGCAGAATCGGGCGGCTATCCAGCTGTTTGATGCAGCCAATGGATACTCGGTTCAATTGAAGGCACCGGCCTCCTTGAATACGGACTCGACGTTCTCTCTCCCGGCAGCTCTTGGCCAAAATGACCAAGTGTTGACCACGGATGCAAGCGGTCAGTTTTCTTTTGCACATTTGGCAGATACAAACATTGCCGCGAATGCAGCTATTGCTCTTAGCAAACTTGCTGCGGTCACCGTTGGTCGCGTTATTGTTTCGGACCAAAGCGGTGCGGTAGCCGCATCCGGAATTACGGCAACAGAACTGGACAGCCTATCCGGTGTAACGAGCAACGTCCAAGCTCAAATTAACGCGGAAAAAAGCAAGCGGGAAGAAGACGACGCTACTACTCTTGCTTCCGCAAAAACGTATGCGGATAACAAAGTTGCCGCGTTGGTCAATGCTGCTCCCGCCCTCCTTGATACCCTTAAGGAGCTAGCGGACGCCCTTGATGATGACCCGAACTTCGCAACTACGGTTGCCGGCTCGGTTGCCACAGCGGAACAGAACGCCAAAACTTACGCAGATAACAAGGACATCCCAATTAAGGGCCGGTTAGATGCAGTAGAAGGCCGCGCTACGGCAGTTGAGGGCGACGTAGCTACCTTGAAAGGCAGTGACTCTACCGCCGGTAGCGTGGCTAAAGCAGCTAAAGACGCAGAGAATGCAGCTAAATCGTTTGCTACTGACATCGAAACTGCCCTTGATGGCCGTCTTGATACTCTGGAAGCGGACCCAACCACAAATACCTCCGTTGTCGCCAAAATCGCTGCTGAGGCCACGCTTCGGTTAAACGCGGATACCGCACTTTCCGGTCGTTTAGACACGGTAGAAGGCACGGGCGAAGGCTCCATTAAGAAGGCTGTTGCCGACTTAGTAGCTTCCGCCCCTGCAGTTCTTGATACCCTGAAAGAGTTGGCTGACGCGTTAGGCTCGGACCCTAACTTTGCAACTACGGTTACAGCCTCAATTTCTGCAGCGGAACAGCGGGCCAAGGATTACGCGGATACTAAAGATACCCCAATCAAGGGACGTCTTGACACGCTGGAAGGCGCGGACACAGTAACCGGCTCCGTTGCAAAAGCGGAAAAGGATGCTAAGGCATACGCGGACGCTTTGGTCAGTTCGCATAAGGCAACTGCCGATTGGCTGGGAGGCACTAGTGTCACCCTTGCTCATAACTGGAACACGAAGGATGTACTTGTTCAAGTGTACGATTCAAGCAACGGTCAAACCATCCTTACGGATGTCTCCCGTGATGCGAACTCGGTCACTTGTACTTCCGTTTCTGCAGCCTCAATGTGGCGAGTTATTGCGTTCAATTTGGGCCCTGCTTCCGGTTCAAGTTCAGGCGGCGGCGGCGGCGGCGGCGGTGGAGGCGGTGGAGGCGGTGGAGGCGGTAGCTATACTCTCTCAGTCAATTCAACCGTTATCCCTGATGACTTTAATCCGTACACAGTGACTGGGGTGGCAACTGCTGACCGCGACATCTTCTACATAAATATCAAGGATTTGGACACTGGCACCTACGTCACACCACCGGGTATGGGTATTGCTACTTTGGCAGCATATAACGACGTAATGTATGTAAACCCAGCGGCTTTTGTTCAAGGTCACACCTACCAGCTAGATATGTTTAACGGTAGTGGCACTCTGCTCCAATCCAGTAACACGTTCATGCTAGCGGCCCCTCAACCGACGCTAGGGGATTTGCAATATACCAATGCTAGCGGATTGATAACATTTACGTGGACTTCCGCAAATGTGGGTAGCAAGGGTACACAGCTAGAGCACTTAGTCAATGGCTCTTACGTTGCAATTGGCGGTATTGGTTTAGCTAGCGGTAACTCGGGGCAAATGAACTCGGGTTCACTGGTTGCAGGCGATACTTACCGGGTAAGACTATACGACGACTACAATGGACAAATGCCGACTTCCCCGGAAGTAGCTACTAGCGGTTTAGAATTCACTTGACCTTTCCATTTCAGTATGTTAGCCTGGAATGAAGGCCTGGGACTTAAAACGCACCGGGCTACCCCCCTGGAACGAGGCTCCTTCTCTGGAGCCCGTTCCTTCCTTTATTCTGTCAAGGATGGCCGATGAAGATATTTGGAAGTATTACTGAATTATTTCAGCTGGTGTTTCGTCACCCGGTCGCCCCGAATAAGCAGGTTACCATAGCGGTCAACAGTGCAGCGCCCAGCACGCCTTCCGCGGACATCACCTTCTTTTTGCCTCCCAGAGCAGCCGGCGATGAACTTGTCGGGAAGGACGCAACTCAGACCTTAACAAATAAAACATTAAGCACTGGCACAGTAATTACCGGCGGAACTCTGTCCGGCGTTACCATTTCTAACAGTACTATTGCTAGTTTACTTACGCCCCTGGATGTTGCGGGCGGCGGAACGGGCTTGACTTCCGGAACATCTGGCGGACTTCCCTACTATTCTTCGGCTTCTACACTTGCTTCCTCCTCGACACTTACTTTGAATGGCGTGCTTCTTGGGGGAGGGGCAGGTGCCTCGCCAACAAGCACCGCGGCAGGCTCGGCGAATTCGGTATTCCGGGTTCCAGGCGGCGGTGGCGCTCCATCCTTCGGCACGGTTAATTTAGCGTCAGTGCAGGCCGTATCCGGCAATCTAAATGTTTCTAATGGCGGAACAGGCACCAACGGTCATACTTTGTATAGTGTTTTATTAGGAAACGGATTCAATAGCCTTCTCAACACCGCGGCAGGGACTGCATATCAAACTCTCCGCATTCCTTCGGGCGGCGGGGCACCCGTGTTCGGCGCTTTGGATATCTCTCAAACTTCGGCAACGACAGGCCTTCTTCCTATCGCTAGCGGGGGCACGAATGCAAGTACTGCACCCAATGCCAGAACTAGTTTAGGTGCGGCAGCTTCCGGCGCGAATACGGACATCACCTCCTTGGCAGCGACGGGCCTTGTTTCGGCAGGCGCCCTGGCTGTAACTAATACCGCGTCCACGGGATACTTAGATGTTGCCGTTCAGACAAGCGGGACTGTGTCCGCCCCTGCAGCAAGTACATTTAGAATTTTTCAAAGAAGCGATAACAAGCTCGTTATCAAAACTCCCGCAGCTTTTAACGGTGCGGAAATACCCCTCGTTACCGCGAATACGGCCCCATTGAATGTGGTCCAGAATCCTCAGGATGCTATGGCCGGGTGGGCGGCTGGGGCAAGCACTACCATTCAAAGCGACCGCCAAGCTAACCCGCTATACCCAATTAGCGACAGCTTTATTCGCGTAAGTGCTACAGCAAATACAACCGAATCTTCAGCTTCCGGCGCCTACTATACAATAGCCTCCTTGCCTACCGCCCTGCTTTCTAAGAAATTGAAAATAGAGTTTTATGTAACTACCCCGCTAGCGGATACGTGGGCCCTTTCTGTATACGGCGGTGGCGTTAGAAAAATCCTATCAACGGACGCCACAACAGGTACACCAGTAACCACCCTTCCAGTTAACTTTACGGGAAAAGTTACGGCCTATTTTGACACAGATAACTTGAATACGCTTTACACGGTAAATTGGACCAGGACAGCGGGAACAGGGACTACAGGAATCTCGCTTGTCGGTGTATTTGTTGGGCCGGAAATTTCCCCTACAAGTGCTGCAGTTACCGAGTGGAGTGCTTTTGCAATCAACAACACAAATACCAACTGGACCGCTAACGTAGGCACGGGGTCCTATGGTAGGTATCGTCGCGTTGGAGATACCGCCGAATTCTATGCGTTTATTACATTCGCCGCTCAACCGACACCGAACACAAACCAGCTAATCATTACGCTACCTAACAGCTTGGCCATAGATTCTACTAAGGTAAACCTAACGGCGGCCAGTTCCGCTTTGGGTTCCGGCGAACTGTTGCAGACCGCTGTTCCGTACAATCTACAAGTTGTCACCTCTGGAGCAAGTACTTCGGTTGCTGTTGTTTATCAGAGTGCTGTTACCGGAGCGCAGTCCAACCTTACAGCGGTGGCGCCTATCGCACTAAGTTCCGGCACTATCACAGTTACCTGGCGGGCCCCTATTGTTTCCTACGCGGGCGGGGGTACTATCTCCCTGGCCCAGAACGACGAAGAATTCCTTAGTCATGACGGCACCTCCACCGTCCTGGGTTCCCAGGGTTCAGTGGTCCCAAGCATAGCAGCGGGCGGCTCGGCTGTTACCCGCTCCATAATCTACCCAAGCCCTGCTTTGAATACCACTGTACTTAAGTTGGAAATTCAACCATTTGGAACAGGCCCCTGGATTCCTGCTGAAACTATCTTCCCCACAGTTCAGCAGGGTTTTATTAACTTTGGTACACAACTTTCCGGTGCCGCTGCGACCGGGGTTAACGTCTTCTTTTCGGGGCAAGGTCCTCAGGCTACAAACTCCGTATACGGCGTAGGCCCTGGGATTGGTTGGGACAGCTACGCAGGTAACGGCTACCGTTTTCGTCTCAGAAAAACCAGTGGAAACGCCAGCCTAGTCGGTTCCAACATAGTGGTTCCGGGTGTTTCATCCGGTCTCGTGGCCGCTGCCGGGGTTCCGGGAAGCACGACGGGAACGGCGATTGCTGCCTCCTATATCGGAGAGCGTCGTAGGACCACTTATTCCGCGGTAACTATCAACTTAACAGCCACTCAACTTGCTGTATTCACAAGCGTCTTACCGGGCATCTATGCGGTCCGGTTCTATGGAGACTGTGCTCTAGGCACAACTACTCGCGTGCAGTACAGCGTGAACACCTCGATTGCTCTGGACAGCACCCAACCCGGTGAAACCCTCTGGGATGCTTGCTCCACCCCAAGTGGTGCCGGCCTTCTCGTGGGACAAGGCACCCGGTACCTCACAGTAACTTCCACACTGGCTAACTTATATCTAGTCGCACAGGCGGCTGGGGTACTCACTTCCGCATCCGCCAGAGGTGTATTTGAGTTGGTACGTGTCGCATAAATAGGACGTAAGTGCCCCTCTTGACAAGGGGTCCTAAAGGAGATAAGATTACATGGAACGTGAAAATCTTCAAGCGCATCTGGATAAGCGGTTCGACCGGCTAGAAGAAAAGCTGGACGACCATTTAGGGCGCATCTCCAGGGCCGAGACAGAGATACACTGGATAAAAGGCGCTAGCAAATTGGCGTTAACTTTAGTAATATCAGCACTAGGATTCTTGGCGCAATTTCTCTGGGCCAGGCTTCGTTAAACAAGGGAATGTAAAATGAAAAAAGCCTATTTAAGCAAACTGAAGGCAAAGATGCCAACTCCTCCGGTCGTCGAAGATGAAGACGACATGCTGGAGATGGACGAAGAGGAGGCCGCTGAAAGCCCGGAGCATGAAGCTGGCGAAACCTCAGAAGAGGAAGCAGCGGAGCACGAAGAAGGTGCAGCCGGTTTAGAAGAAGGCACCCCAGAGGAAGAGGCTGCTGAAACCGAAGAACAACACACCGCTGAACTCTCAGATGAAGCCCTTCTCGCAGAAATTAAGAAGCGCGGCCTAAGCGCCGGCGGCCCTAAGAAAAAGGCAGTAGCAGTTTCTCCTAAAGATGTTGAAGAAGAAACCGGCTACTAATTCTTTGCGTAGTCGGAGTTTATCATGGCACGCCGCCTAACTACTTCCAATCTAATTGCGGATGTCAGGAGCCTGTTAGACGAGGTCAACCAGGCCTCCATTGACGACTCTGCAGATATCCTGCCCGCGTTGAACCGGGCCCAGGATGTTGCGTCCAATATTCTAGCTAAGCACTACGAATCCCCCCTGCTTGCGTACAAACTGCAATACCTAGTGTCCGGTCAAAAAGAGTACGATATTCCACCGGACGCTTTTGAGCAGCGCTTAGAGAAGATTGAAGTCCAAATTCAGAACGGACTTTTCAATCCAATTAAGCGTCAAAGTTACAGGGATGCTACCTTGTTAGAGACTACGGCCAGGACCGCTTTCCCCTTGTTCTACTCTGAAATTGGAGACAAGTACAGGCTGTATCCAAGTCCCACAGGCGCTTACCCCCTGCGTGTTTGGTACAACAAGGACCCGGAACCGCTCGTTATTGAGCAAGGAACGATTACTGGTCCCGTAAACTTGACCACTAAACAGCTTCAATCCGGCAGTACCTTCATCGAAGTGGACAACCTGGGTTCCCAACTCACTTTAGAGAAAGCACTATTCAGTTCTTATATTAACTTCATTGATGGGAACACAGGCCGCATTAAGGGCACCTGCCAGATTCTTAAAAAGGGCTCTGGTCAAATATACATTAAATCAGTACCCGATAGAGTTACAGTACTCAATCAGACTGTATCCGGAACGCTACCTGCGGACCTGGCACTTGATGACCTAATCTGTACCGTGGATGGAAATTGCATTTCAGTACTTAAGAAACCCTTTGCCAACTTCCTGATTCAAATGGCAGTAAGCGAACTGCTGAATACCAAGCTGGGCATTGTCAGCGAGATGGCTGAAAAGGTCCGCCAAGAGATGCAGGTGATTGTAAAAGAAAGCTGGGTCGGACGAGAAAATTATATGAAAGTCCGCTCTGCGGCTCCTCATTGGGAAAGAATAGGTAGACGATATGGCAATAGGTCCTAAAGGGATGTTAGGTTCAATTCGTGGCAAGGGCGTTCCTGAAAAGAAGGACTCCTCCATGGACGAGCTATTCGCCAGTGAGGACTATGTCCCGGAGCCGGCGCCAGAGGAAGAAAACAAGGACGAAAAAGATGAGAAAAAGAAAAAGGTCCCTTTTGAAATGGACCCAAAGGGCGTAAAATCCCTAAAGAAAGTATTTGGATAATGCCTGCTAAATCGAAAGCCCAATTCAAGGCAATGGCCGCAGCATCCGAGGGAAAGTCCGATGTAATCGAGATTGCTCCCAAGAAGGCCAAAGAGTACCTGAAAAAAGTACGCTACTCTAAGCTTCCCGAAAAAGTTAAAACATAAGACTAAAAAGACTAAGAGGTTCCCTGTGTCCATGAAGTATGTCTCAATTCCGCATGGTGACTTGGGTGGGTCCGGCATTGACGCGCTATCTTCAGAGGACTCTATTCAAGAAGGGCACGCAGAGGACCTAGTTAACGCGGAAGCTTCCCCACAAGGCTACCTCGCTAAAAGAACTGGATATCAACAGATATTTGGTCAACTGCCAATGCGTGTTGTGAGAACAGAGTATAACGCACTGGACCCGGCCACCCTCCGGCTGATGTTCCCCGCGAATGTTGATTTAGCATACATTCAAAGCAATCAGCATTCCCGGCCAATAGTGGTTTCAGGCAGGACTTCCCTTGCCAATCCTACCCCAGTAACTGTAACTATTGACAGTGTGTATAACAATGATTATCAACATTTGCTGGTAAACAGGGCTGGTGCCAACAACTTTTTTTATACCGATGGGGCTGGTAATGATTTAGTAACAGGCGATTTGCTGAGCTTAAGCGCCACTACCCTTCCCGCCGCCACTCCGGCTTTTATTGAAGGTAAATTATATCGCGTCACGGTGTTAGGGGTTGACGAATTCTATTTAACGGACCCGGATACGAGCATCCGTCCAATTATGACGTCCAATGGCCTAAATGTGTTTGCTACAATCCCCGCTTTGGACGACGTT
>Ga0315285_10002538_pt1 | contig 19056 bp, 14 predicted proteins | sample YL17G09_36_MG_FD_203698 | JGI IMG/M metagenome (GOLD analysis project Ga0315285, IMG submission 203698) | Sediment microbial communities from Yellowstone Lake, YNP, Wyoming, USA - YL17G09_36 | ecosystem: Environmental > Aquatic > Freshwater > Lake > Sediment | place: USA: Wyoming | collected...
CGGAGTAGATGGCCATGGTTTCTGGCCCGTATTTTTCCACTACCCCTTGAATAAGTCGTGCTGAAAGTTCAAAAGCCTCTTCCCAGGAGATCCTTTCCAATTTCCCATTGCCCCGATCCCCAATTCTTTTCATCGGAAATTTTATTCGATCGGGGGAATAAATAATCTCTTCTGCATGCACCCCTCGAGTGCAGACGATCCCCAAGGGATGTCCCTCCATCGGTTTTATCTGATGGAGGTGTTCTCCCTCCATGGTAATCTCAACTCCACAGCCTGAAGGACAAATTCCGCATAACCCCTTCTTCACTCTCTTCTCTCTCACTTTTAGCCCCTCATGGAAAAATCTTAATTTTTTATAACAGTTTATTTTGCAAAAGGCTATATCATAAAAAAAAGTTGACAACCTCTACCCTTGGAATATAATACTAATCTCGATTGCATTGAGTTTTCAAGAATTTTGCATATCGTCGAGTCCTGTCTCAGAAGGGAAACGGTAAGAGGATCATTCTCCATGGACATGAAGCGTGACTATTACGAAGACATTAAGCTTTTTAAAAGCACAACTATCTTCGTTTGGTCAATACTCTTTCTTATCTTTTTAGCTATCTTACCCTGGCTCATAACAAAGTATCACCTTTTAGGGATGTCCGTCTATATTGTTAATCTGATCACCGTCCATGCTATTGTGGCCATTGGTCTAAATATTCTCGTGGGATATACGGGCCAGATCTCGATGGGTCATGCTGGTTTCTTCGCCATCGGAGCCTTCACAACCGTTATCCTCATATTGAATTGGAGCTTCCCTCTTTGGATTGCCCTTCCCATTGCAGGGTTCGTCTCATCCGCCTTTGGATTTATTTTAGGACTCCCGGCGCTTCGGTTGAAGGGACCCTATCTTGCCATTGCAACGCTTGGTTTCGGTATGACGATCACAACGATCATCAAGCATTTGGAATTTTTTGGCGGAAGGATGGGGCTTCAAGCCCCAAAACTCTACCTTTTTGGAACCCCGATGAAAGACATCCATTTCTATTACATGATCATGGTTATCGCTGTTCTCATGGTGATTGGTGCGGTGAAGTTGATCAAGACACGAGTTGGCCGAGCCTTCATCGCCATTCGGGATAGTGATATCGCAGCGGAAGCCATGGGAGTCAATCTAACCTACTACAAGACCCTATCTTTTGCAGTGAGCGCCTTTTACACAGGAATTGCAGGTGGACTTTACGCTTTTATTCTCGGGTTTATCAACCCTGAGAGCTTTCATCTCATTATGTCCATCACCTTCCTGGCTATGGTTGTTGTAGGAGGATTGGGATCTGTCATGGGTTCCATCGCCGGAGCCGCCCTCATGACCTACCTCGACATTAAACTTCAGGCCATTCAAGACATTCCAGCGATAGGACCTGCCCTGGTGAGCTTTTCACAGAAATATATGAGCATAGGGGGAATCTCCAATATCGCTGTGATTGTTTATGGATTGATCATGATTTTGATCGTTCTCTTCGAGCCTTTGGGGATATTTGGATTCTGGATTCGAACCAAACGCTACTGGAAGACATGGCCATTCTAAAAACCAATGGAATATTGGAATAGTGGAATAGTGGAACGATGGGAAGACCATTTAATTTTCAAATAAACGAAATTAAAAACCCAACATTCCATCATTCCATTCTTCCAGCATTCCAATTGAGGTCCTTAGGGGAGAAAATATGTTTGGTCAATTGATTGTGAGCGGTTTGGCAGTGGGAGCCTGTTATGCCCTGCTGGCTCTCGCGATGGTCATCATCTATAAAACCTCTGAGGTTCTTAACTTCGCACAGGGGGAAATGGCCATGATCAGTACCTTCGTGGCATTCTCCCTTCTGGATACCTATCATCTTCCTTTCCAATGGGCGGTACTCCTGACATTTTTATTCGCCATTCTTTTGGGTATCTTCTTTGAGATCGTCTTTTTGCGGCAAGCCAAGGACCCAACCGTAATAGGACTGATTATCATCACCCTCGGTTTCGAAATGGTTCTCATGGGATTTGCCGGATGGAAATGGGGACCTGATCAAAGGTCATTTCCTTTTCCGGTCTCCAATATCGAGGCCTACAATTTCCATGGTTTAATCATCAGCAAGATTAATTTCTGGACCATTCTGATCTCACTGGTTCTGATGTTTATTCTTTTCCTTTTTTTCCGTTACACGAAATTAGGCACTGCTATGAGAGCCACTCAACAGAACCAGTTGGCTGCCCGAGTCATGGGTATCCGGACAAAATGGATACTTTCCTTCACCTGGGCGATCAGTTCTATGGTCGGAGCAGTGGCCGGCATGCTCATCGCAGCGCTTGGCATACTCGATCCTCCCATGATGATGGATCCTCTCTTGAAGGGTTTTGCCTCCGGGGTCTTGGGAGGAATGACAAGCTTACCAGGTACAGCTGTCGGAGGAGCGATGTTGGGGATCATCGAAAATCTTTTCGGCGGATATGTTTCTTTACCATTTAAATCTGCTGTGGCTTTCGCAATCATCGTATTAATGTTATGCATCAGGCCAAGTGGACTTTTGGCAAGACATTATGTGAAAAAAGTCTAAGTTTAGAGTTTAGAATTATGAGTTATGAGTTACCAGGGAGTCACTAATTGAGAAGACACATTCTTCTGAAAATCTCCCCTAACCCCTCTTTTCCAAAGAGGGGAATTCCTCCCTTTTACAAAGGGAGGGAAGGAGGGATTTAATCTCCGGAACCTACATAATTATGGACTGATTAATAATAGAATTTCATCAGAAATCTTAGAAAGGAGGAATAAAATGTTGAAGAAAAATTTAACTCTTATTGGACTGCTGATGGTAACGGTTTTCTTAATCGCGGCTCCAGCCTCAGGTCAAAAGGTTCGCGGTGTGACGGATACCGAGATCCTCATTGGTCAGTGGGGACCACAGACAGGACCAGCCGCTCCCTGGGGTGCTGTGGCCAGGGGGACAGACCTATTGGTCAAGATCATTAACGAAGAAGGGGGAATTCACGGAAGAAAATTCAAATATTTTCTTCGCGACGACTCTTATCAGCCAGCGAAAACAAAAGCCATTGCTAAAGAGTTTGTGGAGCAGGTTGGCGACTCCGAGCCGCGCGGCGTATTTGCTGTCGTTGGGGGTGTTGGAGTTGCAACAGGTATGACCGCTCGGGATTATGTGATGGAAAACAAGGTTCCTTGGTGCGGCCCTGTCACCGGGGTTTACGAGTGGATCACCCCAATTCAAAAATACCTTTTCGCCATCTATCCCCTCTATGATGATGAGGCCTTTAACCTGACAGGTTATCTCTATGAAAAATTAGGCTTTAAAAAGATTGCCATGTTTTACCAGAACGACGACTATGGAAAACAAGGAGTGATGGGAGTTGAGCGGTATCTTTTGAAAAAAAAGATTAAGCTCGTAGAAAAGGTTTCAGCCGAAGTCACAGACCGTGACTTGAGCACCCATGCGCTGAAGCTTAAGAATTCCGGAGCAGAAGCTGTGATCATGTGGACAATGCCCACCCACGGCGCATTGATTTTAGCTGAAACCGCTAAAATCGGATTTAAACCACAATGGGCAACCAGTAACACCCTCTCTGATTCGGCCCTCATGATGCAGATCACAAAGGGTTTATGGGTTGGTATGATCAATTCATTTTTTGGTGAATTACCAGATTCCAATCACCCTCTGATGGTGAAGTATAGAGAATGGCATAAGAAATTAGCCCCTCAGGAGAGATGGGGTGTGTTTTATTATGCGGGGATCATCTTTTCAGAACCATTTTTCGAAGGGGTGCGGAGAGCGGGAAAGAATTTGACCCCAGACACCTGGGTTAATGCCATGGAAACTTTGAAGGATTGGCAAGGGATAGGTCCTCCCATCACCTATAACAAACCTAACCACCCTATGGATAGACAGGGGGGGAAACATGTATTCTATGGAAAAGTGAAGCCTGATGGGAATATTGAGAAGCTCACGGACTGGATAAAGGTCACGAAATAATTAATTGGTTATCCGTAGGGGAGCCCCTCCGTGGGCTCCCTGAACGGGCGGCCGCAGTGGGCCGCCCCTACAAATAAGGGAAATGGATCCAATTCTAAAAGTAGAAAACTTAACGATTGCTTTTGGCGGCATTAGAGCGCTGAATAACGTGAGCTTTGAAGTGGAGAAAGGCTCTATTTACTCCATCATCGGACCCAACGGAGCTGGAAAGACCACCATCTTCAATTGTATCAGTGGAATTTATCAACCAAATTCGGGAAAGACCCTCTTTAAAGGAGAGGATATTACCTATTTAAAACCTTATCAAGTTGCCAAAAAAGGGATTACCCGGACGTTTCAAAATATCGAACTTTTCTCTCACATGAGCACCATGGATAACCTCATGCTGGGACGTCATCTCCACATGAAAACAGGGGTCTGGAGAGGTGCCACCTTTATTTACAAGGGTTCAAAAGCAGCTAAAGAGGAAATTGAGAACAGAGGGAAGGTCGAAGAAGTTATCGACTTTCTTGAGCTACAGGTCGCAAGAAATCAATTTGTGATAAACCTTCCTTACGGAACTCGAAAATTGGTGGAACTCGGTCGCGCCTTAGCCTTGGAGCCGGAACTCATCCTTTTAGATGAACCTTCCGCTGGAATGAATATGGAGGAAAAAGGGGACTTGATGTTCTCCATTCAGGATATTCGAGATGATCTCGGGATTACTGTTATCCTTGTGGAACATGACATGAACTTGATCATGGACATTTCTGACCGAATCTTGGCCTTGAATTATGGAGAGAGAATAGCGGAAGGATTACCCGAAGAGATTCAGAGGAATCCAGAGGTTTTGAAGGCCTATCTGGGTGAGGAGGAAAAGGTTGCTTAAGGTCAAAAATATCGAAACCCTCTACGGATTGATTATGGCGATCAGAGGAGTTTCCTTAGAAGTCCAGGAAGGACAGATCGCCGCTATCCTGGGGGCCAATGGTGCAGGGAAGACGACGATCTTGAAGACTATTATGGGACTCCTGGAAGACCAACCGGATAAAGGAACTATTGAATTTCTCGGGAAGAGGATTGACGGAAAGGACACAGAAAAAATCGTTCACCTTGGAATTTCTTATGTGCCAGAAGGAAGGGAAGTCTTTCCTGAATTGAGTGTGGATGAAAACTTGAAGATGGGGGCTTATATCCGTAGAGATAAGAAATTGGTGAAGGAGGATTATGATCGAGTCATTAGCCATTTTCCTGTTTTAGCGGAGAGAAAAAATCAATGGGCTGGAACCTTAAGTGGTGGGGAACAGCAAATGCTTGCCATCGGCAGAGCATTGATGACCAGACCCAAACTTCTGATGATGGATGAACCTTCGCTGGGATTATCCCCACTCCTTGTACAAGAGATTTTTAAAATCATCAAGACGATCAACGGAGAAGGGACGACGATTCTTCTCGTTGAGCAAAATGCAAAAATGGCATTGAAGATCTCTGATTACGGATTTGTGCTGGAGAATGGAAGGATTGTCGCCGCAAATACCCCTAATATCCTTTTGGAAGATGAAGATGTGAAGGAGTTCTACCTGGGTATTCGGTCTGAGGAATCGGTGAAAGGATACCAGAGGTGGAAGAAGAAAAAGAGATGGCGTTAAACAGAACCGCAGAGGGCATGGAGCACAACCCATAACGAAGAAGTCGAACCGTCACTTAGGCCCATGGCGTGTCCTGACCTCCACTTGACCTGATAATCATTGTCAAGTCAGGTTTTGATTAGTTCACCTATCTGCAACAGAGGAATGCTTCAAGAGTCGAAGATTTTCGATAGAAACCATCAGGCCAGAAAAATATATGAAAATCAAATCCAAACATTTTGGATGATCTGAAAACAGCACATCTATAGCAGATATAGCAACCATCGAATTCACCCGACGACATAATGGTTTGTAACGTTATGGGATATCAGGCCCAACGGTAAAGTGAGGCTTCTTAGTCAAGGGCATCTCAAGGCTTCGTTTAGGAAAGTGGTAGGCCAAATCCAGAGCGGGACAGGTATTCCGGCCGTTCCAAAATCGGATTCTCCCGAGTCGACCTGTTTCGTTCCTATGAGATACTACTCAGGTCTTTTCTATATCGGTCAAGACCTGCTCTCTGCGTGCCGCTGAACGATAGCTGAAAAGCGCATTGTGTGGAAGCTTTTCGAGAGATTTAAGGCGTTCGTCTGCACAGGCCTCCAGAGCAAACAACCGCAACAAATAGGGTTGCTTGTAGCTCCCGGTTACCTCATGGATGAGTCTCGCTATCTCGCCGATTTCTTCCGGCGTAAGGTAGCTGATTCTTGGCGGGTTTCCCTCTTCTCGCACGACAGGCGCAATGGTCGTTTGGAACTTGTACTCCGGGAATTTCGTCACCAGCGCTATTGTCTTCTTGATCTCGACCGGGTCCACCTCCTCACCGACCATCCTGCCGTAGAGATGTAACGGGCCTTTGACGTTCATCAGGATCCTATCGCCCGATCCAAGTTCCAAAAGCCTTTGGAGAACACAGGCATTCCGGCCGTCCGTGTCGAGTTGAAGGTTCAGCCCGTTCTTCTTGATAAAACTCAGCACGGCCACGAGTTCGTCAACCAGCAACGGATTCCCTCCTGAAACATGTATGCCGTTCATCCATCCGTGGGAAAGTTCATTTCGCCCGATGAAGCTATCCAGGCTTGTGCCCTGATGGAGGTAGGCAATAACGAGGCCAACACCCTGCCGGACAGTCTTCCCATCGGTGAGAATAGGAAACTCGATCCCCTCCTTTCCCCTGACAACGATACTCCGGTTGTCCCTGTAAAACTGGCCGAATGCATCCTTCCCCGCGCCCTTAATGTCGTTATCCTCGTAGGCAATTCCACGCTCATCCATGAACATCTTTGCGATTCTGCATCGACTACAACCCGGGGCCGTGTATATTGTATTCATCTTCCCGATATTTCCTTTCCGTGAAGTTTGCAGAACAAATTCCAACCAGATTCAACCAGATGTAACACTTTATCGGTCTGCAAAGCCGTCCCCGTAATGAGCCCCCGTAAAGCCTGCCCGTGGTGGGCGGGGATAGATGGACACAGGTACTACGATGTCGTCAGAAGAGCACCTTGGGCAAGTACAGGGCCATTTGAGGAAAAAGGGTTAGGAGCACAAGCAAGACAAGCATACAAATAAAGAAGGGGAAAATTCCCCTGAAAACGGTGTACATGGGGACACCAGAGGCGGCGGAAATCGCGAATACATTAACCCCAATGGGCGGAGTAATCTGGCCGCATTCCATCATGAGAACAGTTACGACACCAAACCAGATGGGGTCAAAGCCAAGGGAGGTAATCATCGGGAAAATGGTAGGCAGAACTAGGAGAATCATGGGGATGACATTCAAAAGGCAACCGAGAATAAGGAAGAAAATGATTATCAAAGCAAAAATAATATACCGGTTGACCCCTAACCCGGCGATCCAGTCAGCCAGAGCAAACGGCAGCCGGGTTGCTGCGAGAAAATATCCAAGAATGGCCACCCCCATAAGGATCATAAGAAGTTTACACGTGATGTTCAGCGTACTCTTGAGAGATGCAAGCACCATTGGAGCATTCACGCGCCTTTTAATAGCTGCGTAGACAAAGGCACCCACCGCTCCGACAGCGGCTGCTTCTATGGCATTGAAAATTCCGCTTAACATGCCACCGAGCACCAGAACGAAAAGAAACAGCATGCCGAGTACCCCTTTGAGCGAAACAAGCTTATCCCTGAAACTCGTTGGGTCACCCTGCGGCGCCAGATCCGGTTTGATCCTTGTAATAATAGCAATATAGGCGATGAATAGAGCCGCCAATAGGATCCCCGGGAAAATGCCGGCTACGAAAAGCTTTCCTATCGATTCTTCCGTCACGATGGCGTAGAAGATGAACCCGACGCTGGGCGGAATCATGATTCCTAAGGTTCCTCCGGCAGCCAGGGCACCCGTTGCCAAAGCCATATCGTAATTTTTTTTCTGCATTTCTGGAATCGTTATGGTCCCCATGGTCACCGCTGTCGCTAGACTGTCCCCGCAGATGGCAGCAAAACCCGCACAACCTGCCACCGCGGACATAGCAATCCCGCCCCGTGCGCGGCCAAACCACTTATTCGCCGTCTCAAAGAGTTCGTTGCTGATCCCGGAATGAAAGGCGAGTTCACCCATCAGGATGAACATTGGCACCACGGTGAGCATATACGAAGCAGCCGTATCGTAGGCCCCGATCCCCAGCATGGCCAGAGAAGGGGGAAGCGCCCTATTGAGCACGATTATGCCAAGGAATCCCGTGATAGCCATCCCAAATCCTATCGGGACTCCCAAGAAGAGAAGGACAAAGAGAAACAGCATGCCCAATATTCCGTTGGTAGCGCTACTCAACCCTGAAGGCCTTAAACCGCCCATGGTCCCAAAGAACAGGAAGCAGGCGATCCCCAACGATAGAATAAACCATCTCCACCGGCCATGCTCCACTGAGCGTTGAAAGGCCTTCAGAAAATGGACAGAAACCACAAATGCGAGCAGGAGAGCCCCCAGTGCAGCAATAAACCAGAATACCCAGACCGGAAGTTCCAGGGTCTTGCTAATTTCGTTATTGTGAAACCGTTTCAGGCCCTGGGCGACGAGCTGGGAAGACATGAAGAAGAGGATGAACGCAGAAAGCGCATAGGCAAAAACCTCCAGGAGATTCCTCGTGGGTTCAGATACCTTGCCAAGCACCAGATCTATTTGAATGTGTCCTCCCTCAAATTGAGCGGTGGCAAGCCCAAAGAATACCGCTATCAACATGAGATATTCCTGAATCTCGATTCCACCCGGAACCGAGCGAGAAAACACAAGTCTGATGATGACATCAATAAGAACGGGGATGGGCATGAGGAAAAGCGCAGCACAGGCAACATAATTGAAGAAACGGCTTGTGGGGCGGACAAATTTCTCCAGATAGCTGGGTATAGAACCGGTATTCCCTGTTGCCACGATGACCTCCGTCTGCTGATCGGTTGGGTGAAGTCCTGCGACTCCTGTTCTGGTCTGCCAGATCAGCAACCCTCACCTTCCCTACGTCGGGAAAAACACAGGTGAGGATAGGTTTTCCCTCTACATTCTGACTATTCTTTGTAGCCTCCGGGGGTTTTTTCGCTGTATTCCTTGCCCAAGGCCGTCACTGTCTCATAAAGGTTCCGGGCGACCTTAGAACCCTTCCCCTCCATTTTCTTGACCCATTCCTCGGAAATCGGTCTTACCTTTTCTTTCCATCTCTCCTTTTCCTTTTGAGGAAGCACATAGAAGGTGTGCTTCTGCTCCTTCATCCACTGGACATCCCTGATAGAGCCTTCGTCCAGCGTCTTTCCTGAGAGTTGAGCCATTTTATCCCCGGTGGTCTCTTCCAGGATTTTCTTGAGGTCTTGGGGGAGACTGTTCCATTTCCCGAGGTTCGCCCCTGCCCAAAAGACATCTACCCCCAGATGCAAGATGGTGTGGTGCTTTGCAGCATCACTGATCTTGAAAGCCCTCATGGGTGCAATGGGACAAACTACCCCGTCCGCCATACCTCTCTCCAATGCCATATAAGTGTCCATAGGCTTAGAGTCTACTGGGTTTGCTCCCAGGGCGCGGAGCATGGCATTTACGTGAGCCCCCCAGGAGATGATCTTCAGACCCCGCAGATCTTCAAGAGTTCGGACGGGTTTTTTTACCGTGTGAAGTTCCAAGAGGGCACTCGTCCATTGCCAGAGGACTTTGAGTTCTTTATACTCCTCACGCCACTCAGGAAAGCGTTTGTAAACCTCCCAGGTGGTTAGGCTCCCAGATTCCGACCCATTAAAAAGGAAAGGAAGTTGGATGACCTCGGAGAGGGGGAATTTCCCGAAGACGTAATGGACGGGAGATGCTCCAATGTCCACGGATCCTGCAACTGTGCTTGCATAGGCCTCTCTTGCCGGACAGATCGTATTGGGGTTGAAGAATTGAATCATCAGCCTTCCTTTGCTCAACTCGTCGACCTCCTTGATCCAGGGCATAAAGGCGTTCGCGGACGTAGGATGCTTGTCCGGATATTCACTCGCAAACTTGAGTTCGAACTTTTCTGCCGACCAACCGGAAACGGTAGGACAAAGAAGTAGGGTTGAACTCAGAAAAAGGATAAGAACCGATTTGGAAAATAGTCTTCTCATCTTCCTTCCTCCTTTCTAAGATGGGTTAAGGGGGTGGCCAAGCAAACCCCGCTCGGCCCACATCAACTTCTGTTCCTCACTTCTCCAAGTCGACCACCACGCACAATGCAGCATCACCCTGGTACGGTCTGACACCTTCCACAGCAGTGATTTGTCTGGGGCCGGGTGGCGACGCACCGGGCACCCTAAAGGTAGTCACATCGATCCGTCCAATGGGCACTTCCCTGGGCCGATTGAGTTGCGGCACCCACTCGTAGGGAACGCGGTATGCACGGTAAACCATGTTCATGTGCATGAGGGTTCCCCAGTACGGGCTAATGTATTCCCAAACAATCTGATGATCCTGCGTCACCTCGATGATCCGCCCCCCAGAACCTTCCGTGATCAGGGTGTTGCCGTTGGGCAAACGCTGGGCGGAACTGATAAACGGACTGTAATACCGGTTGCTGTCCGTCGGGTGCAGCAGCCCGGCTTCTTTGGGAGTATGCTGCCAGACGATAGCGAGCGTGACCGGGTCGAACTCCAGAACCCGTGAGTAATCTCTCAGTGCATTCTTGATACCCGTGGGCGCCCCCGGATTGGGCGCTCCGTAACCGGCCCAACCCCCATTGTCATAGACCAAGATGTTCCCCTCGCCGGGAAGTCCTCTTGGAATCATGTGGGCGTGATGCTGGCCGATGATCCAGCCGAGCTTTTTGAGCGCCTTGCTGGTATCGTAGTCAGGGCCGGTCTTCCACACGACTTCGCCCGTCTTCTTGCTGATGATCGCGATGATATTGGATTCCCGGGAATCCCAGATGATATTGTCAGGGTGGAACCGGTCATCCCCGGCGTCATGCCATTTGTTCGGGCCGAGGAGCGACATGGAGTTGATGTGCATCCAGTCCCCCATGCCTCCGCCGGAGGGCACCATATTGGGGTTTCGGCAAAGAATATTCTTTGCCTCTTCACTGAAGTCCAGTTCTTCAAAATGATCGCTACATACCCATTCCCACACTATCTCCCCGTCCCACGTCACCTCGAGAATAACATCGTCTAGCAACCTTTTGTCCGTGATCTCGGTATTGACCAGGTTCTTATGCGAAAGGATGAACGTATGGCCGCGGTCCACCAACGGGTCCATCCCCGGAACATAATACCCTACGGGGTTCCCCTCCCGCTGGTAGTCATGGTGCTGCCGAGCCATCCACTGGGGTTCTTCACCAGGGTCCTCGATGAATTCCCATTGATTGAATTTCCATACCAGCTTTCCGTCGAAGTCCGCCTGGACGAGATCGATCTGGTCCTGCATCCCATAGGCATTGGGACGTTCTCCCGTGTGCCCCATGACGTATCCGCCCGGAAGGATCTTATTCGGGAACCCGTGCAACCCCTTCCACAATTTGACCTCAGTCCCGTTCATGTCAATCAGGAGAGCCCCGACTTCCTTTGCCTGGAAGATGGTATAACCGTTCCAGCACCTCCCGGGGTCATAGATTGTTGTTCCGGTGGGATAGACACTCGGATAAGTCATAATTCCTCCCGTCTTCTCTTTTTTCTTGCTTGTTGTCTCATGGGCATAGGATTTGAGTCCTCAGCCCCTTTTACCCGATTCGCCGATTCTCTGTAGCCTAATTGTTCGGAAAGCTTGGTGGCTGCCTCTTTCAGCAAGGGAATGATTGCGGACCGCCTATTCCATGTGATCCTCTGAAGCGGCCCAGCTGCGACCAGCCCTGCCACAGGTTTTCCTTCGTGATTGAAGACAGCGCATCCGAAGGCCCTGATACCGATGTTCCGCTCCTCATTATCGAAAGAGAACCCCTGGCGCCTGATGAGCCTCATTTCCTTTTCAAGTGCACTCCGGTCTACCATCGTATTGGGCGTACACCGAATCAGTTCTTTTTGTAGGATTTCGTCCCTGAACTCCGCGGGAGAGAACGCCAGAATGACTTTGGCTCCGGCAGCCGCATGATACCAATGCCTGCCGCCAATCGTCTCTTTGATGCGGACAGGGCCCGGTCCTTCGGCCATGTAGGCGATAACTGAACTCTGTCCCGAGGCAACTTCCAGAACAACCGTTTCTTCGAGGCTGTTTCTCAATTGGTCAACAAAGGGAATTGCTAATCTGATGAGATGACTATTCAGCGATTCATTGAGCGCCCACCCCAGTTCACTGATAGAGGGTCCGAGGGTAAATTTCTTGGTTTGTAGATTTTGCTGCAAGAAACCGTAGGATTCCAGGACGCCAAGCAACCGGCTCACCGTAGATTTGTGTAACCCCAGATGGTTGCTTAGTTCAAGGGTCCCCGCCTCCTGATTGTAAGGCATGAAGGACAGCAGCAGTTTCAGCGCCTTCTCAAGGGAATGGTGGGTACTCTTTTCATGTTGCATATAATGAAATAATTTTGCATTAAATGGTTTGAATAAATTGGCATTTTCGCAACTTTCTGTCAAGGGAAAAATGAAAGAGAAAATGAAAGAGAAATCTACCCCAAAAAAGAATCACATGATATGGAGATGTCTTTCTCATGAGACCGAGTACAATCTATGCAAGAAGCTTTAATGGATGCTACGAAACCACTGCAGAAAGAGACCACACCCTTAATCAAGATGTGAGGATTTCTTGCCAATACAGGAACTTTGCCAAAACTGAAGATATCTAGTTGAAATCTGCATTGGAAGGGGAAGAGGGGCGTTTCATTGATTACTGGAACGAAGAACTAAGAAAGAGAGTTGCGAACTTCACCAAAGAGTGAGGATCGGTCTACATCAAGGGTTGATGATTTCCATTAGCTGTTGCATAGAAGAGTAGAAATCGAAAAACAACATTTCAAGGGAAAAGTCGAGATCATCCTTGGCAACGTCCGTCAAGTCAAATCTCAATTTTCACACAAGGTGTTAAAGTTAAAAAATAAAGGACACCCGACTACAAGACGACTCGACTATTCCATCCCCGACTTATACATCTTCTCAATAATATCTTTATAAGTCTCATTGATGAACTTTCGTTTCACTTTCATGGTCGGCGTCACCTCGCCGTCCTCCTCATAGAGTCTCTTAGGAATAATGGTAAACTTCTTAATCTGTTCTACGTTGGCGAGCGCCTTATTCACCTTATCCACTTCTTTCTGAATCAGTTGCTTGACCTCTGAAGCCTGGGTGAGGCTTGCATAGGTGCCAAACTGAATTTTGTTATCCTGCGCATATTTGATCACATTCTCTTCATCGATCGCTATTAAAGCCACAAGATACTTTCGACGATCGCCAATCACAATCGCATCATTGATGTAGGGACTGAATTTGAGCTGATTCTCAATATTCTGAGGAGCAATATTCTTTCCGCCTGCGGTGATGATCAAATCCTTCTTTCGATCGGTGATTTTTAGAAACCCATCCTCATCCAGTTCCCCCACATCTCCCGAGTGGAGCCAGCCGTCTTTAAGCGTCTCTGCTGTGGCTTCGGGATTCTTAAAATAACCCTTGAACACACCTGGACCCTTAACGAGTATCTCCCCATCAGGAGCGATTTTCACCTCCACACCTGGCAGGGGTTGTCCGACCTTACCGATCTTAAGGCGGCCTTTACGACTGACGGTGGTGACACCTGTGCCTTCTGTCTGGCCATATCCTTCGATGAGTGGAAGACCAATCGCATTGAAGAATTTCAGCACTTCCGGTGAGATAGGCGCTGCTCCGGAGTAGGCTACCCTTACACGATCAAAACCCAATCGTTCCTTGAGCTTTCGGAAAACAGCCCCATAAGCCGCTAAGTAAGCCAACTTTAAGTAGAGAGGAATAGGTTTAAAATTCAGTTTTAATCCGGCATATTTCATCCCAATTCCCATACAGGCCTTGAAGACCATGCGCTTAAACCAGGTGGCATCCGACATTCGAATCATAATCCCGGAGGCGTATTTTTCCCAGATCCGAGGGACACCGCAGGTGACCGTTGGTGAAACCTCTTTCATGTTATCCATGATCGTATCGGGACTCTCAATGAAATTGCAGACCGTCCCGAAACGGATACTAATCATTACGGTGAAGAGCTGTTCAAAGATGTGACAGAGAGGAAGGTAAGAAAGAGTCTCGTCCCCATCACGAATTGGATTGGCATCGACCATCGCCTCACTCATATAGAGAAGGTTCTGATGAGTGAGCATCGCCCCTTTGGGAGGGCCTGTCGTGCCAGAGGTATAGATGAGAACAGCTAGATCATCAGCCTTGACTTCGTTCACCCTTTGCTCAAATAATCCAGGATTTTTTGCATCGAACTCTTGCCCCAACCTTAACAGGTCATCAAAGCTCATCAACATTGGATCCTTATAGCGTTTCAATCCTTCCATTTCGATGACGATGACTTTCTCCAAATGCGGATTGTCCTTTCTGAATTTCAGGGTCTTATCGAATTGTTCTTCGTTTTCTGCAATGTAGAATCTCGATCCAGAGTTCTGGACAATGTATCCGCACTGTTCTGCAGCATTCGTTGTATAAACTCCTGCCGTGATTCCTCCGGCAGACATGATCCCAAAATCAGAATAGACCCATTCCGGTCGGTTCTCACCGATGATAGAAACGCATTCCCCTTTTCTGAGACCGAGGCTGATGAGTCCCATGGCCACCTGTCTCACTTTCTCTCCATATTGCTCCCAGGTGACATCGTGCCAGATGCCAAAATCTTTGTGCCGCAACGCCACCCGACGGGGTTGCTCTTTGACATGTTCTTGGAAATAAGTCAGAAGGGTCTCACCACTCATTGCTTGCTCTCCTTCAATTCAGGATGACGGATTTTAAAGGATCTTGAAAAAAGATTCCTCGAACTCGGGCTTCCCTTCGTACTTCTTCATGAAATATCCAGCCGCCATATCCATATCTTTGAAAAAAGCAGGACTCACCTCAATTCCTGCCCGGTGAAGGGCTTCTAAGACTCCCTTCAGGTCGGGCGGGCATCCCTTAGCGGCGATCATCTCCTTGATATTGGCATCGTCCCGGTTGGCCCGATACATGCATTTGCCAATTAAAATCGTCTTCTTCTTTCCAGGCGAGGGCTTCATCATCTTACCGGTCAGGATTTCTATCTCATCCCAAGGTTCTCCCCTCCAGGCGCCGGCGATGGCCATAAGAATGGCTGTACTCAATCCTGAGCAGTAGGTGCAAATCGTATCATCATATTTCCTATAGGAAAGGCCTTTTATCCCCATCCTTTCCATGGGTTTTGGAAGATTTCCATCGTCTGTGTAAGGAAAGGTGTACTCGTGGCGGGAGGCCACAGCCTCGATCTTTTCGCCGACCACCTCTACATCCGATAAGTCAGTAGTCCTCCCAAAATCATTCGCTGCGTGAACCAGATAGGGGACCTCCGATGGATCGTATCCCAGGACCTTGGCTCCCACCTTATCAACGGAGAAGATGTCAGAGGAGGCGATCAGAATATTGCTCCTCCTGAGCCTTCCCTCAAAAAAGGGTCCCCGTTCACTCGTGTAAATCCCGTCGAGAAGAGTGAAGGACGGTGGAATTTTGTTGGCCAGTCTGGCGATCATGTAGTTGAAATCCTTTTCCGGATGAGGACTGTGGCAGCTTTTACGTGAGTGAACATCGATGAGACCCTTTAAGTTCTTGATCCCAAGGCTGACGATTGCTTGAGCGTGGGTCTTAAGAACAGGGAGATTGACCAGAAAATCGCTCTGGAGGATATCCTCATTGAAGTTGAGTACAACGCCGGCACCCAGGTCAATCCTCTTAAAAGGCCTTTCAAAAACGTTCAAGGTTTTTATGCCGTAGCGTTTCTTCAAGACATTGTAACCGAGGTATTCGAAGGCATAAGCAGGCGTTTCTCTATCCTTCGGATCATAGGTCGTCATCCCTTCCGCAATGGTAATCTCGTCGATTCCTCGCTCCTTGAGAAGGATCACCATGTCCTCTACAGCTCGGGATGTCGTAATCACTCCCCATTTTGGGAAAGGGGTGGTGCGTGTCCAAAAGACGATGTTGGGTTTAACAAAGACGTTTGCCCTGCTGGGTAGGTGGTCCAGACCATGGGATAGATCGACCACACGACGAACCGATTCTAGAGGTTTCTCGTAACGTACGATAGCAACGATTCGTCTTTCCATGTCAAACCCCTTCCCCCGAATTTAGATCGATGCGAGATATCTTCGAAATTAATATCTCATGGAGCAAAATGTGTCAAATAAAATGTTTTTAGGATAAGAAACAGGTAGAATTTCTCACTTGACAAGCCTGTAATCGATGCAGTAGATTAATGGTCGTTCATTAATGGAATAAATTGGAGATCTTTGTAATAGCTCCTTATTGTTTTAATCAGATTGTTGCCATAGGAACACATCTCTCGAAAATGGTTTGGTTCAGATGACTCAAGGCAGAGTAAGACCCGGTTTTCAAAAGGCGAAGATGCTGGAAGCAGCGCGAAGACTTTTCTGGGAAAAAGGCTACAACGCCACAAGTATGCGCGATATAGGCATTTCCTATGGTTGTAGACCAGCCAATATCTATAATTTCTTTTCTGACAAAGAAGAAATCCTCTTCGAAGTGCTTCGGGAGGAAATGGAGCAGATAATTAATCCGATTAAGCACCTGGAAGAGGATGACGATACCAGTCCCATTGAGCAGTTGAGATTCATTATTGAAAGTCATTTAAAAGTTACGTTGAGTTACAGGAGATCCGCTAAGCTGCTGTTTGACGTTGCACTGGACAGTCTCTCACCCGACAAACGAAAAAAAATCATAGATCTTCGGGACACCTATGACCGAATTATTCGAAAAGTCATTCGCAGAGGTATCGATACCGGGTATTTGCCCGAGGTGGATGTGAGGTTAGCTGGCTTTATGATTGCCTCTATGATTACCCGAACCAGAATTTGGTTCCACCCGAAAAAAGGGGTATCGGTTAGCGAGCTCGCAGATTTCATATTTGATTTTGCCTTTAATGGTCTTAGGGGCTCAGGGACCAGAGAAAGGGGATCTTCATCAAGGAGATTATCCTGATCAGGGATAGAGGCGCCTCTCGATGATTCCATTAATCCAGCAGGCTATGAGAGGTTTTTGAGTAGAACCAATTTCCAAAAAGAGTGGAGGAAAGAAAAAGATGAGGACCAAACAGCAATATATCGAAAGGTTGCGAAAGATGCGCCGGAATATCTATGTGAATGGCGAAAAGATCGCACGGGATGATGAGGTCCAGATGTCGACGATTAATACCATGGGGTTGACTTTCGATTACGCCGCCGACCCTAAAAACGAAGACTTATGTACGGCTAAATCTCACCTCACAGGAGAGAAGATCAACCGATTCTGTCATATCCATCATAGCAAGGAGGATCTGCACAAGAAGCAGGATATGACCCGAGCCCTTTGTCAGGTGGCCGGAGGTTGCATCCAGCGGTGCATGGGAATCGACGCTACCAATGCAATCTATAATGTGTCTTATGAAGCCGATAAGCAGAATAATGGAGCCACTCAATACCACAAGAACTTCGTAAAATGGTTGGAGAGGTTTCAAAAAGAGGATTTGGTCGGCTGTTGCGCTCAGACAGACGTGAAAGGTGACCGGATGAAGCGGCCCAGTGAGCAGAGAGATCCGGATATGTATGTCCATGTGGTGGAGAGGAAGAGCGATGGGATCGTGGTCCGGGGTTCCAAGGTACATATCTCCGAAGCCTCCGTGGCGGACGAGATCCTGGTCGTTCCCACTCGCGCTCTTCTGCCAGAGGAGAAGGACTGGGCTGTGGCCTTTGCTGTTCCTGGAGACTGGGAAGGGTTGAAACAGGTGGTGAGCGTACATAACCTGCGTGATCGGCAATACTTCAAGAGGGGATTCACTCCTGGCTACACCGACTCTTATACGATCTTCGACAATTGCTTCATTCCATGGGAGCGGGTCTTCCTGTGTGGGGAAACAATTCACGGCGGAGTATGTGCGCTTTTGTTTGCCTTGTTCCATCGGCACAGTTATTCAGGATGTAAGCCGGCGTTGGGGGATTTGATGCTGGGAACGGTGGCCCTGGCGGCGGAGTACAATGGGATTGGCAAGGAGTCGCATGTACGGGACAAGTTGGCGGAGATTATCCGGGTCGCGGAGTTGGGATATGCGGCGGGATTTACGGCGTCGGAGATGAGCAAGCCGGAGGTGTATATTCCTGGGGTCGGCTTTAGACCGTATGGGCCGGGGAGTTACATTCCTCATTCGATTTATGCGAATGTAGGGCGATGTTTGACCGGCGAAGCAGTCTACCGCGAGGCAGAGATTCTCTGCGATGTCTCCGGGGGGATGCCGGCCACCTTCCCCTATGATGGAGATTTTATGAATCCCGAGACGAAGGATCTTCTCTATAAATACATTACGCGTAACCCGGATATTCACCCGGAAGATGCCGCCCAGCTATGGCGCTACATTGGCGATATACTCTGCTCTGCCAGCGGAGGAATTCATTTGATTGGATCCTATCACGGGGGTGGCTCGCCTATCATGGAGGCTATAGCCATTACTACCCAGTACGACATCGAATCCCGCAAGAAAATGGTTAGAAGGCTTGCGGGTATTCTGGAACGGCCAAAGAAACCGGAAACCCCTGCAACAAAGAAGTAGGCCTGGGAAAATCCTTCCTCAGGGGATTTTTAAAACTGGAGGGAGGAAGCCTCTCTGTAGGAGAAGGCGGGCCAAGACAGGAGAGAAAGCCATGGAGAAGGTCTTGGTTGTGGGCGCAGGATTTATGGGCTCAGGAATTGCGCAGGCATCGGCCCAAGCAGGCTGCCAGGTTCATCTCATGGATATCCAGGCTGCGATCACGGACAGGGCCCTCAAGGATATTCGCTGGTCTGTGGAGAAGCTGGCGGCCAAAGACCTTCTCAGGGAACCCCCC
>Ga0315285_10002539_pt1 | contig 19054 bp, 16 predicted proteins | sample YL17G09_36_MG_FD_203698 | JGI IMG/M metagenome (GOLD analysis project Ga0315285, IMG submission 203698) | Sediment microbial communities from Yellowstone Lake, YNP, Wyoming, USA - YL17G09_36 | ecosystem: Environmental > Aquatic > Freshwater > Lake > Sediment | place: USA: Wyoming | collected...
TTCTCTCGCTGATGAGAGATAAGTTGCGGGCCTGTGTGGGCTCAAGAATGTCTTCGTGCGTCTCCTCAACCCGATGGTATGTTTTTAAATCTTGTTTTTGGCTGGTTTTTAAACCCCTGTTAACAAACTGATCACATTTGGAATACTAGAGAATTACTGGTTTACCGTGTACCATAACTACCTTTCAATAAAATAGGGACACTAAGGATATTTCTATGGATCATCTTATTCCAATCCAACTCTTTATTTTGGCGATGTGATTTCACCATCACCATGTACCACAAGCTACGATGGATATCAGGGAGTTGGAACTATTCAGGAATTTACTAGCGCTAGTGATCATGTTTTTACAACACAGGATGCAATTACATTCTGGGACAGAAATTCTGGTTGTTATCAGGGCATTCTATTATTTAGACAAAATGGTCTATATGGCGGCATTGAACCAGTAGATGTAGATGAGAACAATTTCCTGTATTACAACTGGTGGTATGATGATTCGGGGGGAAGTGATTTTTCTGATTGGGTTCCTCCACAACCATAAGTGTCATCTAACTAAGACTATCATGAGTGATGATCACCCTGAAGGGAAAATCTATTGATAATTTAACAAGAGACAGAACACCTAAGATATTTTCGTGATAACGTAATAAACACAACCTTTGAAGGTCATCAAATGATAAGGTTGTATTACGAGTGGAGTCCTATAATAGTTAAGGCGATGAATGAGGATGAGGAGTTTAAAGCACAGGTGAAGGTAGTGATTGATGGGGTGTTACCGTTGATTAGGTGAGACGTGGAATAGAATTGATTCATTATAGCGAATTTTCAAAAAGGCAGGGGTCTTAAGTAGCTTCTGCCTATTTTTTTATAATCTCACATATTGTGTCTACCATTTTCTAAATAAACTTTACAACTACCATGGTTAGCCAATAGTGGAAGGCTGCTACAGAGGGATAATGGCTTCTTTTATAGGATTGTTTGATGAGTGTCTGGATCTTGTCTTTATCGTCATTTCAGCCTTACTAAAATACAGAACTTGACTACAAAAGACCTTTTTGTTATGAAGTAAAGTAGGGTAAAACGTAACCAATCAGGAGGATTATGTCATGCTTATAAAAGAACTTAAAAAAGTAACTATAATTTTTAGTTCTCTTCTCCTACTCTCCCTCAGTTATTCTGCTCAAGGATCTTGGTTGCACAATGAACCCAAACAAAAATTGTTCTCGAAAGCTCATTCCCTTTTGATCCCATTTGCAGAAAATAAAGGTCAAATTGAAGACAAAAATGTGCAGTACTATGCAAGAACTTTAGGTGGAACTGTGTTTATTAAAAAGGGTGGAGAAATGGTATACATCTTTCCTCACTATAACGGAGGAAAGATACTAAAGGAAGGTATGATTAAAGAAAATCTGATAGAGGCTTCAATCTCAAGGATACGAGGTGAAGAGAAAGCACTTACCACCTTGAATTACTTTAAGGGAAATGATGGCTCAAAATGGATAAAAAATATTCCAACCTATACTATGGTGAGTTTAGGGGAAATTTACCAAGGGGTGGAACTTAAGCTCAAGGCCTATGGAAACAATATTGAAAAACTTTTTTATCTAAGACCTAAGACTAACCCAGCGCTTATCAAAGTTAAATTAGAAGGAACCCAGAAACTAAAGGTGAACACCCAAGGTGAGCTCGAGGTAGAAACGGGGCTGGGTATGGTGAAATTCACCAAACCCATCGCTTATCAAGAAGACAGTGGTAAAAAGAAATACGTAGACGTTGCCTATACGCTCAAGGGGAATGTGTACACCTTTAAGAGGGGAACCTATGATCCAACTAAAGAACTTGTCATAGACCCGCTCCTCGCTTCCACTTACTTAGGGGGTACAGAGGGTCAGACCGAATTGGCTACTTCAATAGCCAGGGACAGCAGCGGCAATATTTACGTGACTGGGTTTACCAGGTCGTCAGACTTTCCCACTACCTCTGGCGCATATGACACTACCTACCATGATTGGTCTGATGTTTTTGTGTCAAAGTTTGACAGTGAACTAAACAATCTTCTTGCCTCTACGTACTTTGGAGGTAGTGAGGATGAGGAAGCTCACACTATAGCCATCGGTGAAGGCAACGCTATTTATGTGGCTGGCTATACCGTATCAATGGAGGATTTCCCCACCACCTCTGGCGCCTATGACACAAGCTACAACGGCTACGGTGATGGTTTCATCGCCAAGTTTGACAGCACCCTTCAGAACCTCCTCGCCTCCACCTTCCTTGGCGCAGGTGATAAAGTCGGTGACGAAGAAGAGATCCGGTCTCTCGCCATAGGAAGCAACAGCGAGGTGTTTGTCACTGGTTATACTCACTCATCTGGCTTTCCCACTACCCCAGATGCCTATGATCCTACCTGCAATGAATGTGGCTATTATGAGACTGATGCCTTTGTATCAAAATTAGATAGCAATCTTTCAACTCTTCTCGTGTCCACCTTTCTTGGCGGCATTGAATCCGATTTCGGCTTTTCTCTTGCGTTAGATAGTAATGATAATGTCTATGTTGCAGGTGAGACCAATTCATCTGACTTTCCCATTTCTCCGAACGCCTACGATAAACAATTAAATAATGGTGGAGACTCTAAGGATGTCTTTATTGCAAAATTCAACAGCACCCTTCAAAACCTCCTTGCCTCCACCTTTCTCGGAGGTAGTGATTCTGACTCACTTGGTTACGATTTCCCACAGCACACAGATAAAACCATAGTGCTTGACAACAGTGGGAATGTGTATGTAACAGGTATGACCTTTTCAGAAGATTTTCCCACTACCCCTGACGCATACATCACCAGTAGTACCAGAAAAGATAGTGATGACACTTTTGTATCAAAACTCAATGGAGATCTCTCAAACCTCCTTGCTTCTTCCTACCTCTGCATTGGGGTAAGTCGTTCGGTAGCCATCGATAAAGACGGAAATATCTTTATTGCGGGTGATGGAGAAACACCCGCCTGTGAAACTATTCCTAATGCGTATCAACCAGAAGAGAAAGGGGGGGGAGATGCCTATAGCATGAAACTTGATAGTGAGCTTAAAAATATGCTTGCGGCTACTTTCCTCGGCGGGAGCGATGATGAGAATACACTCTCCCTTCTATTAGACTCAAGTGGAAATCTCTACGTCAGTGGGGGGACTTCCTCATCAGACTTTCCCGTCACTGAAAGTGCCTATGACACTACATTTAATGGTGAAAACTATGACGTATATGTCGCAAAACTTGACAATAATCTCTCCAGTGGGGTAAACACCACTACTACTACCATCTCATTCCCACCTTGTCCTATAGAAGATGTTAACGGTAATGATTCAGAACAAACAGAGATTTTGCGACATTTCCGTGATAATGTACTGAGCACAACACCCGAAGGTCAAGAGTTAATCCGATTATACTACGAGTGGAGTCATGTGATAATCGAGATGATGCAAGAAGATAAGGAGTTTAAGGCACAGGTGAAGGAAATGATTGATGATGTAATAGAATTAATAGGGGGAGGGGAGAAAAATGAGGCGATTTATAATAATAACGACTGCTTTTGAACCTTTGTTATTATTCTGCACTTTCCTGATCTTAACAGTTTCAGCAATGTCTTCCCCTTTAGAAATATCTATGGTACCTGACAAGCCTATTTTGGGAATTTCTGAAGGGGAATCTATAAGGATTGGAGTTTCCGTTCTTGATGAAAGTGGTCAAGCGGTTGGTGATATGGAAGTTAAATGCATAGAGGAAAATGATTCTTTTTCAGTAAGCTCAAAAATCCAAACTACAGATAACCAAGGAAAAGCATTCTTTGATGTAACTGCTTCAAAAGTAGGATGTGGGTCAATCAAGTTTTCAGTTAATGAAACAGCAGAGTGCAGGGTTATTGGAGTTGCAAACAGAAAAGAAGTAGAAATTGGGAGTATTATTATAGAGAAAAGTTCAACACCACCTTGCTGTTCTAAAATCGACATACCAATAAAAGTTTTTGATAGCCATGGACAACCTTTGGAAGGGGTCCATGTCGGTGCAGTCAATAATCTTGATGAATATCCTATTGATTCATGCCAAGTAACGGATACAAATGGGTCAGCAACATTTTACATGTATGATGTTTTTTGGGACTGGGATCTCTCGCACAATGATTATTACCCGATCGTTGCAACCTTTGTAGCAGGGAACAACATAGCAACTACTGCTGTTTATCCTATAATCTGTGAGATTTGGCCTGATCCTGATAAAGAATCTTTACTTCTCAAAGTGGGTGAGGAGGACACCTTAACCATTCGCACCCAAACTCCTTGTGAAGGGGATGTCGATGCTGAAATATGCCTCGGCTATGATAGTGAATTCATCTCTGTCAGACCATCTCGATGCCAGAATTCAGGAAGTGATGCAAAGGCTACTTTTACTATTCTAGGTCTTAAGCCCGGAGTAACTTACATTACCATGGAGTATGGGTTAGCGTGGGATATTGACGTAACGATTGAACCCATTAATAAAGCTTATGCAAATGGTAAGGTTACAAATTCTTCTACAATGGAAGAAATTAAGGGAGCCACCATAGAGCTAAACAGGTTTTCTGCTGATACCCGAGAAGATGGCTCATATAGTATTGAACTGCAATCTGGTTTGAACAGCTTGATTGCATCAAAAGAAAATTATTATAAAACTTCCTGGACAGGCCAATCTAAACTAGGTGAGGTTATAACAATTGATTTTCCTTTAAACCCATTACCATCCCCTGATGAGCCAGCGCTTTCGACAGCAACTTTCGCTGGTGAGGTCAAGGATGTTAAAACCGGTGAATCAATTAAAGGTGATGATTGGCTATTCTTGCTATTGCCAAATGGATTATTAATTAACGATGTGAGTGAAGGGACATTTCAGGAGGAAGGCCTGGCTCCTGGCTTTTACCTTGCCTTCCTTTTCAAGTGGGGATATTTACCCTGGTTGTTCCTCTTCGAACTTGAGGAAGGTGAGATTGAGATGTTCACCATTGAACTTTTCCCGATAATATAAAGGAAAAAGTTAAAGCTTAGAAAAGTCAAAGGGTGGGTTAATAATCCACCCTTTTGTTTCTATTTCGATTTGCTCATCAAATCTACTCTATTTTCGATAATCCCCCATTACTACCGAATTAAATCCTTCTAAAGTTTCCCTCTCGAATCTCCGAAAAAACTTATAGATTACTTTTTACTAAAAGGAATAGCTGATGCCATTTGTAAAGATTATTTGTACCTATTTGATCATCACCACATTATTCTTTCCTGAAGCACTTGCCTGTGTAATAGATGGATACACTAGAGATACTATTCCCATCGCCAAGGGAGCTGTTATTGATGTTGAGTCTCAATGGAATGAAACAAAAACAGTAATAGAAACTCTTATTTCAATAGAAGTTGATTCAACAATCAAAGATAGTAAAAAAGAGATTTTACAACTTGCTGTTCCTGGTGGCGTTATCCCTGAGGAGGGAATTGCTCTTATTGCCTCAGGACAAGATCAATTTAAGCTTGGCGATCAGGTGATTGTCTTTTCTGAAAAAGACTTTACTCACATTATTAAAAACTCTGCTCATTTCGTGAGGGGGGATACAACAGACATCAAACTAAAGGGCTTTACTCACTATTGCTATGATAGCGATACTATGGTACTTGCGTGTGATCAAGTTTCATGTGAATCAACCGTATCGTGGCCTAGGCATAGCATCCCTGTCACTTATTATAGCAGTGCTTCTTTCAGTACGGATCAAATTGAAGCAATCATAAACTCCATGGAGACCTGGAATAAGGTACATTCTCTTTTTAAAGGTGTCTATGGAGGCATTACTGAAGTAAATGAAGTTGCACCTGATGGAATAAATGTAATAAGAATCGCTGATGAGGGAGAAATCCCTGACTATCAGTTGGCACGATGTTATCTCTGGACAAACATCGAAGGTGAAATATTTGATGCTGATATCAGTCTGAATCCTCACTACACTTGGGGTGTATCAGGTAATTCTTATGAAAGTGATATCCAGAATATTGTTACTCATGAATTTGGACATTTCATCGGTCTTGGGGATATTTATGAACCTGATGAAAGTCTCTACATGCCTTGTATGGGAGGGGGCAATCAAGAGAATACCATGTATGGTTATGGCGGACGGGGAGAGATAAAAAAGAGGACGCTTTCATTAGGAGATTTAGTCGGCATTCAATCACTTTATGGATGCGCTGTCACTATCGCGTTGGATGGAGATGAGGAAGCACTCAACACCATAAGGCATTTTATTAATTCATTTCTCGCACGCACAGAGTGGGGAAGGAACTTCATCAATTATTACTATGAAATTTCACCGCAACTCAGCAAGCACTTTTATACTAATCCAAAAATGAAGCATCAAGCAGAAAAGATCATTTATAGCATTCTTCCTATTTTAGAGGAGTTATCATATTTTTAATGAAGCTTTTCAGAATAAGCTTCTCCCTTTCCAAACTTCCTCTCCCACTCCTCCCTCCACAAAGCAGGGATCAGGGAACAGGGGTTAGAGATTACAGACCATAGACAACGGTCGATAGTCCATGGTCCACAGTCCATGGTCGATAGCATAACATGCTTTGAAGGACAGGTCTTTAATTTTGACGTTTCATATCCTTGAGCAGCCTACGTATCGTTGATCAATACACCCTCAGCGTAAAGGCTGCTTTTTTTTAAGTATATCTCCATTACGATACCACCTACTGTATTTTCTCATACTTCATTTGCAACGAACAGGAATGGAGGAATACAATGGAATAAAAAACTTCCCTGTAACAATGACAAGTATAGTATGGCATGGATATATTGTATATGAAAGGGCTAAGGATGAATGTGGGCAAGATGGAAATGGTAGGCTCTATGATGTCCTCTGAATGTTCTGTTGCTATGCAAACAGATCAAAAGAGATACATTTCTTTATTTATTGTGATGGCTTACCAAAATAGAAATCAATAACCTTAAAAGCTATTTTAATCTAAAAATCCTGGCTGGTTATATACTATGCGGCATATCTCAGAATTTCTACTTCAGCCCCATTTTTGATTGCTTCTTCCGCTCTTAAAAGAATTTTATCCGTGACATCTTCATTAAGATAAACATGAATAGTACGATAATACTTCTCACTTGACTTTAGTAGCTACAATCAGTAGGCTTAAATTATCATGCCCACTATGAGTGGGCACCGCATACAATACCGCGAGCAAAAGGAGTGAGCCATGAAATTATTAAAATGTACTAGCTGTATACTAATGAGTGTGCTCATTATCTTTTCGGGTTGCAGTCCCACTGAGAAAGAAAAGCCCGCTAAAAAGGAACAACCCAACCCCATGCAATTCCTCGCACAAATGATGGAAAGCTACCGCGATAAAGTGAACGGTGGCATTTACCACGCGCTCTCGGAAGACTGGTCAACCGCTACCGATACCCGTAAATACTGCGAAGACCACTTTATGCTGGCGAGGACTCACGTGTTTCAAAATATGATGACGGGCGATCCCGCCGCGCGTGGTAAGGCACAAGAGCTTGCTGATTTCACCATCGAGAAATTTGAAGACAAGGTTAACGGAGGCTTCTTTAAAAGCTATTCACAGGAATGGAGCGACTCTGATAGAGAGAAGAGCCCGCAGGTGCTCAATACCGCGTTCGCTACCCTTATGCACCTCTATGAAATCACCTTCGATGACCGCTACCTTCTCAAATGTTTTGAACTCCTTGATCTCCTTTTAGAGAAGGGCTGGGATAAAACGCACGGCGGATTCTTTGATTCCTATAGTGAAGAGTGGATACCTACTACTACTACTAAGAGTGTACACACCCAGATGGAAATCATTTTACACCTTGCGGGTGCCTGGAAGGATGGAATTGATTCACCCTATGCGGAGAGGGCGGAGTACTACAATCAGAAATCGGTTGAAATTACCAACCTCATCATTGAAAAGATGTACGATCACCAGCAGGGAGGTTTTTTCAAGAGCTGCACTGCTGATTGGACCGTGAATGATGACAGTAAAGATACCGAAGATAGTGCTTCTGCCATCACTACCCTTTTCTTTATCTACCAGAACCTAGGACCGGTACTCTGGGGCCCCCGTAAGGGCAGCCATGCCTACTCACCGAACAGGCCCATCAACGATACTTACTCCTACCGCGGTCCCGCACCTGATGACCTCCCTATTAGCATGGAGGCATATAACATGGGAAAAATTGTAGTGGATCTTGCCACTCTCCTGCGAGAGAAAGCCTGGGACCACACTAATGGTGGTTTTTATACGAGCTGCACGCGTACCTGGTCGCCACATCAGAAGGACAAATCTCCCCGCATACAGGCTGCGTGTCTCAGCGCACTCAATATCGCCTACAAATTAAGTGGAGAGAGTACGGTGAAAACCAGTCTTGAAAACCTCCAAAAAGTCTTAAGGGAAAAAGCCCAGGACCCCGTGAAGAGTGGTTATTTTGAACACTACAGTGCCGAGTGGAAACCTCTCGATAAAAACAAAAGCTTCTCAACTAACCTGGGTGTTTTTGGCGCTCTCGGTATGACTATGGGAACGGTGATGGGTCCTCCCCTTCCCCCGGTGAAACTTAAGGTGTGGATTGAACCCCAGAGTCTCTCCGTAGCAGAAGGGGAATCAGCGCAGTATGAAGTCATGATTCAAAATCAGGGTTTTGCTCAGGAGAACATCCGGGTTGGCGGGATGATGGCACTCTCACGATGGATGGGTCCAGGGGAGTTTCATATTGATCTCGCACCTCACCAGGTGTATACCTACACCCTCAAGGTTACACCACCTCAAGGGCTGCGAGGGAAGACCTATCCTTTTGAGATTTCAGCTATCGCGGAGAGTTTTAAAAACAACTATTTCAGTGATATCGCGCTGATCACCATCAGGTAGCCTCCTCACAAGAGACCTTTTCTAATCTTCTCTCGGTGCTTTTTCTGGGCTCTAGTGAGCACCCTGTCAGTGAGCGCATTAAATTCTTCCAGCCACTGGAGTTTTTGCTCTGGAGGCACCTTAATATACTCCTCAATTTTTTTTTGATCACAATAGTAATAGTACCCACCTCTGCGTGACTTCACTGTACCTTCCTTTTCAAAAGGACTCTTAAATGCTCAACATCAGCAAAATCCTGCTTTCTGCCTGCATATCCTTTCATAGTAATAAGGTCTCTCAGAGAAATGAGTGGGATGGTAAAATCTCTTACCTCTATCACGGTGAGGGATTTTATCGCTTTCGAAAAACGTATGGGAGTTACCAATAAAATATCAACGGTCTTATAGAGCTCCTTGTGATGGTACAAACTAAACACTTTTAAGTTTTTTTCTTCAATCCATCTGGCTCTTCTGACGCGATCAGCGATTTCTTCCGCTTTTACAGGTAACCTGGGAACATACCCAAGCCTGGTAAGAACCTTCACCACTTTCAGCAGATTATCTTTACGTAGAGAAGTTAAGATATCTAAATCCTGTGTGGCACGAGGGATACCATAGAGATTAACTGCCATTCCTCCAATCACCGCATACTTGATACCTTCGCGATAAAATTCTCTGAAAATTTCCTCATAGTACATACTTCATCACCAGGAATTTTCTACCTATTGGGGTATCCAGAAGCAATCCCCTCCGCTAAAAGCCGTTCGAGCGGGGTGATACCAAACTGTACAATCTTCTCTAATAAACGCGGCCTCTGCTGTTGTATCATCGGGATCAACTTCTGTATCTCCGCAGTCAAAATCTCCCCTCCAGTAAACGCATGAAGCGTTGATTTCAGTGGCCCTTTCATTGCACCGAAAAGAAAATCAATTTCTTCATTGCTGAGCATCACCGGCATGGTAAAAGGCCGTAAGTAGTTGGTATAGTCATGGCGATCTACAATGGAACGCTTCCACCACTTTAGGTAACGCTCCACACCTTCTCTGTTAATTTTTCCATCAGCAAGGGCAACGGTCACCGCGTGCGCCGCATTCCACCCGCAGAGTACCGCACCGGTAATCTCGATCTCCTGACACCAGGCAGCATCCCCAACCAGCAGTGTATTATCGCGGTATGGTTCACGGATGGGAGAGTACACATTTTCACAGAAACCTACCTTTCTTACCCTCCGAGCTTCCTTAAACCAAGAGGCAAATCTCCCCTGGGAAAGAAACCGATCCACCTGTGCCTCATAGTCAATGCGGGGATCAAATCCACCTCCAATGACCGCAAATTCATCACGAGAGGCTCGGGGAATTGAAAAGAAGAAGATGGTAGGTTTTTCCTCACCAACCCAGGTTTTAAGCGACATGGGCTCTTCCATTGCACTCCCCTGCAAGTCCCAGCCAAAACCGATGAGCGTGGCATAGAAAGTCCTTTGCTCATTAAACTTTAGTTTCCTGGCAATGATTGAATTCGTTCCATCAGCGGCAATGACAAATCTACCACAGAAATGTTTTCCCCCGGCGCTTTCCACATACACCTGGTCACCCTTCTTCTCTATCCCTACAATGGTAGTGCCAGGAAAGAGCTGCACACCATGTCTCTCACAATCTTCAAGCAGACACCGTAACAGTGAAGATTTGTCATGCACCACCGATACCCTCCCCGCATCTCCCTTAGCTTCCCGCTCCCGGTAGTTGCCAAAGGGGATGCACGCCCCACCCGGAGAGTAAAACTGCCATCCATATAAATTCTTATAAGGCCCATCATACCGTATAGAGAAACCATTCACCGGAAAACAGAACCTGCCATCCCTGGTATTGAAAGTGATGCGTTCGCCAAAAATATACTCATTGAGCACCAGCAGCATCATGGTGCAGGCCCTGTTGATATCGGTGATGCTTTGCTTCATCTCCACCAATGCCACGGTGAGCCCATTCTCGCCGGCAGTTTTTGCAGCCATTAATCCTGCAGGTCCTGCGCCTACCACTATCAGGTCATATACCTTTGCCATGGAAAACACTCCTCTCTCACGTATGGTTAAAAAATTAAATCATAAATTATTTATTCTCTAAATGCAACTACTATCATACCGGCTTTCTTTTCTTCTTCGCGAAAGTGTACCAATGGATTTTTCTTTAAAGTTTTTAACGTAAATGCTATAAAAACCCTGAACTATTTGGTGTGAAAGGGAAAATATGTCAGCACTCACTGAAATAATTCAAAAGAGACGAAGTGTAAGAAGATTTAAGGATGGTACACTCGATCGTGCTACCATCGTTTCGATTGTTCAGGCAGCCCAGCGTGCTCCCTCAGCCTGCAATGCACAGCCCTGGAGATTCGTTGCGGTGACTGATAACACTCTCATCCATGCGCTCGTTGAAAAGGGATTGGGTGGTGTAGTGTCCAATAAGTGGGCCGCAACTGCACCAGCTATTATCGTAGGGTGTGCTGAGCGCAACGTGCTCACCCACTACCTGGGAGAAGCAGTCAAGGGGATCCACTATCACCAGATTGATCTCGGTATTGCCCTGGAACACATGGTGCTCCGTGCAACAGAAATGGGCCTGAGTACCTGCTGGATTGGCTGGTTTAATGAAAAACAAATAAAAAAAATACTTAACCTCCCCATGGGCTGGAAGATAGTTTCCCTCCTCGCCCTGGGGTATTCCCAGGAAGAAGAGAGTCTTCCCACGCCACGTCTTGATCTGGATAAAATTCTTTTCTTTAACAGGATTGCCTAAGCAAGCAATCATTCCGGGTGCAACCAATGCAAAAAAGGATTCTCTTAATTAAAATAGCACTGGTAATTATAGTAACCTTAGTTTTTATTTCGCTCTTGGAAAGGCAGTTATGGTGGCGCCTCCTTTTCTCACAAAAATATTTATTTTATCTCTTTACCACTATTCTCGCTATTGCCTTTTTATATCTGAAAAACGTTTCCTCTCTTGTGAGAACCATTACCTTACTCATCAGCTTCGTTCTTTTCGGCATCCTCTATAGCATTCACCCCAGTCCCCTGTGCGCTTTCACAAAATCGTTCATACACTATTTGTCGAGGGGATTCATTCCCCCACCCATGATAGTCATGGCGGGAATCATGATTCTTTTTACTGTAGCAGGTAACAAAGTTTTCTGCGGCTGGATCTGTCCTCTGGGAAGTGTGCAGGAAGTCATCTACAATCTCTCCCGATTGATAAAGAAATTTAAGATCCCCTTTTTCATCACCAACGCTACTCGCTTTTCACTCATCGCAGTCTTCCTCATATTTGCCTATGGCTTCAGAATCAATATTTATAATCTCTTTAACCCATTCGAGCTTTTTCACTGGCAGCTTCATCGCTATATCCTTATCGTGCTATCCATGGTGCTCCTGGCGAGCCTCTGGTACTACAGACCATACTGTCAGTTTATCTGCCCCGCAGGTCTCATCACCTGGATTTTTGAACAGCTGAGCCTGTTTAAAATTTGGAAGAATCAAGAAAAGTGTACCCACTGCAATAAGTGCCTCAAAGAGAGTCCCTGCACAGCCATTGACGGGATTATTCAAGACCACACCGTTACCCCTGATTGTTTTGCCTGCGGCAAATGCATCGAGAGCTGTCCTGAGGATGCGCTCTCGTTTTCTTTGAGACCACGCTGAGGGCCTAAAAATAAATACCCCGACATGAATGGCGGGGCTTTCTAACGGATAAAAACAAAAGGCTCTTAAACCTTAACAGGGTTTAAGAGCCTTTTGTAAACCTATGATACCTGCTAACTCTACTTCTTTAAAAACTCATCTATTATCCTTTGAAATTCCTCCACTGGTTTTGCACCTACTACCTTCTTTCCATTGACAAAAACGGTAGGTGTTCCCCTCACCCCTAACTGCCCAGCAGTTTGTATATCCTCATCTATTGCTGGTTTAAAACGATGGCTCTCCAGGTCGGCATTAAACTTAGTCATGTTAAGCTTTAACTCCTGAGCGTATCCTTTTAAATTATCGATACTAATTTTTTCCTGATTTGTAAATATCTTATCATGCATCTCCCAGAACTTACCCTGAGCACCTGCCGCCATAGCAGCCTCGGCTGCCCCTATAGCATCCTTATGAAAACCTAAGGGAAAGTGTTTAAAAACTAGCTTTATATTTTGAGGATTGTTCTTCATCAGTTGATCTATGGTAGGCTGCACTCTCTTGGAGAAAGGACACTGGAAATCGTTATATGCAATAATGGTTATGGGCGCATTTTTAGGTCCCTTAACGGGTGAGGTGCCAACAGGTACTGTATATATTTTATTGGGATCCTCCTCTACCCGCTTTGCCTCTTTCTTTTCCTCCTTTACACTGGTACCCCATTTAAATGGAATTGCTTTCCCACTTAACTCCTCGTCAACAATTTTAACAAAACTTTCCAATGGCTGTGCCCCACTTAAAAATCTCCCATTGATAAAAAATGCGGGAGTACCGCTCGCACCAACCTTGGCGGCTTGCTGTAGTTCGCCATCTACTTGTGGTTTGAATTTATGAGAGGTTAAATCGGCCTTGAACTTTTCCACATCGAGCCCTAACTTTTGTGCGTGGTCTAATAAATTTTCTTCTTTGAGCTGATTCTGGTTTTCAAAAATAATATCGTGCATCTCCCAGAACATTCCCTGAGCCCCCGCAGCGAGTGCTGCCTCTGCCGCGAGTGGCGCATCCTTATGAAAAGGGAGGGGGTTCTGTTTATACACATGTTTTACCTGCTGGGGATACTTCTTGATAATATCCCCAAGGGTGGTCTGCACCTTTTTAGAGAAGGGGCACTGAAAATCGCTGAATTCTATAATGGTGACCTTCGCATCCTTGGGTCCCCTAGAAGGTGATTCCCCCACTTCAACCTGATAGCGGGTAACCTTTTTTCCCTCAGCATCCTGAAGAGTTCTTAAAACTTCATCCGTAGATTTTCCTGCTTTAATAAGGGGGATAATTTCATTTATCATTCCCTTTGCTACCTCTTGCTGCTCTTTACTCATGCCCGTGAGATCAACCTTCACCGACCCTTCCGGTACTTCAAGTTTAGTAACCTTTTTCACCATGCAGCCTAAAACCAGAGTAACCACCATTCCCAAGATCATCAATTTCTTATTCATCTCTCTACATCCTTTCTTCTAAAGTTGTTTTTGTTTTACACTCGTGCAAGATCACGAGTAAACCTGACACCACCTTCACCTGCATGTATCTGCCATAAATAAAAATCTTTTGCAAGATTTATTTTTCAACTATTGTAAACGACTAAAGAAAGTTGTCATTGCGAGGAGTCCTTGATAATGCCGGACGACGAAGCAATCCCATGAGATTACTTCGCTCCGCTCGTAATGACACTTCTCATGTCAATTTATTAAAGTCGCTCACTATAGTCCGACCTCATGGAAAACCATTTCTTAAAAAATCGGCCTCCCCATGATCTCACGAAAAATGAGGTTAACCTGCTGCGCTTATAACGTTTGTCTCTCATGTAACATCATTCGCGCCTTCTGAACAATCTCCTTTTCACTTTTAAAAGATAACTTTCCTAACGCTTCCTCACAAGAAAACCAGCGTGCTTCATCGACTTCCTGGTCATGGTCTTGGGGTGAGCCTTTTACATACTTCATCAAATAAAAATACACCATTTTATGATGCCGAACTTTTTTACCCTCTTCCTCCAACCAAAACCAATACTCTATTTTATCAATGAGCCCTTCCAACTTCCCCTCCAACCCTGTCTCTTCCCTCACCTCCCTCACCGCAGCTTCTTCCAGAGATTCACCCTTATCAACAAGACCTTTTGGTAATTGCCAATACCCTTGAGGAGAAGTTTTTATCACACATACCATTACCTTTCCGCTCTCCATGGTATAGACCACACCTCCTGCAGAGATATCAAATTTCGTTTTAACACCCATATAAGTTACTCAATTAAAAGGTGGCGTTTACAATTTTTGTCTTTTGGTGCTAAGGTGAGCTCACTAAACTCACTATCTTAAAAATCTCAAATCCCAATATCAAAGCACCAAATAAATCCTAATGACCTAAGCTTGATGAAGTTGTAAAAAGTCCTGACAGGTGTCATTGCGAGGAGCGAAGCGACGTGGCAATCTTGGTTTTTCAACTACTTATAAAGGAAGAGATTGCTTCACTTCGTTCGCAATAACAATTTCTTTGACTTTTTACGACTTCATCAAGTTTAAATGATCAAAACGTTTTTCTATTGTGAAGTTTGGTGTTTGATATTTGCAATTTGGAATTTTTTCCACTAGTGTGCTTTCCCCCGTGCATCACTTTTGCACTTTTTCAAATCCTCTATAAAATTTCCCACTATCCCTAACAGAGTGTCTCTGGGAAGGATATCGCCCGCAATGGTATACGATTGTATCATGCGTATCACCCTGCTAAATTTCTCAGACTTTCCCCTCTCACAGATGCGAAATAGTGGACAGAGTTCGCAGCGGTCTCTATACTCGACACAGAGAAAAATGGGCACCACCGCTGCCTGCAGGGCATCATTGAAGTGTTCTAAACTGAATGCTGATTCTAAAAACTCATAAATACATGTCCACTTCTCAATAGTCAGTTCCAGAGAATCCTCGTCTTTAGTATACCTCCTCTCCATTTCCTTAAAATCCATTAATTTTCTCATTTGGACACCCTCATCAAGCATGTGGTAAATACCTACACATCTCTTGTAAATGAGATAGTACCTTACACCTCATCATACGCTGCGCTGGTGTAGCGGCGTATGATCTGGACAAACTCCACCCACCGTTTTATGGTAAACCCCTGATAGCGTGTCTGGTTCTGAATATTTTTCCAAAGCGAGGCAACCAGCCATCGCTTGGCGGGTGTGGATTCACCCAGAGCGCTGAAAAGTTCTTCACCCAACATTCGGTCACCGCCCTGACCTCCTGATCCACTCCCCGTCCAGTAGGTATGAAGTATGGAGAGATATCGAGTGGTAAGTTCCCTCCTGCCGCTCACCTTACTATCCTTCGGGGGGAGGTATCCCCGCCACTTAAGAGCTCCGATACTCCCAATTAAGATTTCTAGCCTTCGAATGAATTTAAAATGGCAGGGAGGTTCAGCACCACCAACTTCGCACAGAAAATCATCTGCCTTTGCTCCCCACTTCTTTAGTATGTTATCTTCAAGCATCCTCATCCTCGATCGCCACTCGGCCGGGAGAACTAACGCATAGCAAGGAAGGAGTGCAACTGGTTTCTTGTCGCTGGCCGATCCAAAAAATGAACAGTCGATGTGGCGGTTCGCCAGCCCCAGGAGTGTTCGTTCAACCAGAAGCTCCTTAAGTTCATCCCTCTCACCCAACATGGAAAACACCCTGCACTCTATCTCATCTTCCATCGCCCCCTTCGGCGACACTTCCCTTTTACTGTTCCTCTTTCCCAGCCACCTTTCAAGCGCATGGGCATAGACGGTAAGCTCATCCCGCTTATCCGTTCCCACCTGGTAGTGACACCTGCTCACAGTATCACCGCTACTACCGATAGCCTTGCAGATATGGTGTATACGTTCCGGATAATCATACCTCCAGATACAGCAAAAATCCACCATGGCTCTCAGATCAAGAATATGAGCTGGTACACTGCCTAGACTCAATTCCATCCCGTTAATTTCCTTTACTTCCTCATCAGTACTTCCCCACCCGTAACCCACCAGATCGGCATCGTGGAAATAGCTGTCTTCATTTTTTGCACCCGCCAACTTCACCGGTTTCTTCGTACCCCACAACAAGTGATACACCTCACTGTATGAGATACCCCCCCCCTCTTGAAATTTGCACTCACTCTGGTAACGCATCGCTAGCGCAACTCCTTTTCTTAGTTATCAATAGCTATATGAAAGCTATTGTGTTATAAATGGTGTCATCAAGATTTTCTCAGGTTCACACATCACCTTCTTGTGCATAACAGATATTTTACATTATCACAATCATAAACTCCATACCTATTGCATTACCCACCCCTTTCAGTGAGGTAGTAGTGAAATATCCATTTTCCCCACCACTCTCAAAGGATGTAATCAATCACTATAAACGCCACGATGTCTTCAGATGTGTCCACCAATCCCACAGCCACTTTGAACACCGGGTATCGGTGTACCATGTACTTAAAGCAAAGCAGTGCTACCCCCAGGGTTGTATCTACTTTACCTGGAGATGTCGCAAACTAAATAAAGGTATGACCTGCACGAGAAAGTTCAAACATGTGGGGAGGAACTGCTTTAACTGTAAAGAATTTTACGATGAAAAAGAACTGAATACACCTGAACTGATGGTGAATGAGAAAGAATACCACCATTTCACCCGCGAGTTAAAGGCGTTTGAGCAGTGGCTTGAAGAATTCAGGGGCAGGGAAGTTGAATTTTCTGGTACCATCAACTCGGTCAAACCGAGCTTTTATAAAAAGGTTGGGCGCCGAGACCGCCAGTTAACTTTTGATGGTTTCTTAATCAACTTCAAGGAGGGGTATATCAACCTTGACCACTTTAGGGATTTTGTGTATGTGAAGATCAGCTCTACCATCCAGCACCGCTACCTGTTCTGCAAAGGAGATACCGTACACTGCTGCGCTCACCTCAATGAAACCAATGGGAGGATCATCTTAAGCAGGATACATGGTATCGATATAGAAAATAAAGCGGAGAGTGATGCCTGGACTGAAGCACAAGCTCAGCTTGCCAAAAATACTGGCACGATTATCCCCATCCAGTACGAAAAGTGCCTGAATTGTGAGAGAGGTTCCCTTTTAGATATCCAAAGTGATTCCCTGAAACACCGCATGCTCTTCTGCCTCGAGGGTATCGTCGACCCACACTATTGCAGTTACACCATCTCCAAACTTCTGCTTGACGACTGTAGTAAGGTGCAAAAGGAGCTTGACCAGCTCACCATACCCTAATATCCATCAACTCCTCTTCCCTCTTCCCTCTTCCCTCTTCCCTCTTCCCTCCTGCCTCTTGCCTCTTCCCTCTTCCCTCCTGCCTCTTGCCTCTTGCTCCTCGGTGTTAGATCCACCCTTCTCTCTCCGCAACATACCCCATGATCCGATACATCAATTTAGCTGCCATAAAATCTGGTGCCACATTGCCAGAAAGAGGGCAAAGCTCAACCACATCACACGATACCATCTTCTTTCTTTGTGAGACTAATCGTAGTAATCCAATGGTCTCATACCAGCTGAGTCCGCCTGGCTCAGGGGTGCCCACCGCTGGCATAATCGCAGGGTTTAGCACATCGAGATCAAAGGTGAGATATACCTCATCTGTTAAGTGATCAATAACCTTCTCCGCCCATTGTGCATTTTGTTTTATTTCATAGTCTGAAATGCTCACTATCTTTGATGACGCCAGGAAATCTGCTTCCTCCTTACTCATGCTTCTCACCCCCACTTGCACTATCGTACAGCACTCACTTATCCTTCTCGCCGCACAGGCGTGGCTATAAGGTGTTCCCTGGTAGCTTTCGCGGAGGTCGGCGTGGGCATCCAAGTGCAACACTGAAAGACGAGGATATCGTTTCACCAATTCCCTCACCACCCCCAGCGAAATGGAATGTTCTCCCCCCACCACTACCTGAAACTTACCTGATGATACGCCCTGGGAAACAGCTTCAGATACCACTCGCAGCATTTCCTTTGGCTTCTTCTCAGTTACCGCAAGCGGTTCTCGTGTATAAATCCCTACCCGATAGGTCTCCTTCTTGAGCTCTTCATCATAGAGCTCCATATTGGTGGAAGCCTCTATGATAGCACGGGGACCGTTTCTGGTACCAGAAACGTACGTGGTGGTGAGATCATAGGGAACTGGTACTACGGTAATCTTCGATCTATCCCACTCTGAAAACTCTGGCTCAATGCCACCAAAATTTAGAGGAGTCCCCTCAGCTACATTCATTGTTTTACCTATGCTCCTTTCTTTTTTAAGAACGCATTATATCAATCCTGTCCAAAATTATTATCTTAACTATTTTTGTAACTACACAGGTCTATTTTAGACAAGATTTACAAGACAAACAAGATTATTGTTCATTTGGCATTTTCTGTTATGCGCAAGCGGGTAGGAGAGCA
>Ga0315285_10002541_pt1 | contig 19041 bp, 18 predicted proteins | sample YL17G09_36_MG_FD_203698 | JGI IMG/M metagenome (GOLD analysis project Ga0315285, IMG submission 203698) | Sediment microbial communities from Yellowstone Lake, YNP, Wyoming, USA - YL17G09_36 | ecosystem: Environmental > Aquatic > Freshwater > Lake > Sediment | place: USA: Wyoming | collected...
CGGGGTTCCGCAGCTAGACGCCCCAGATGGCATACGGATGGGCTGGTCTGAGCACGAATTGGGCTGCCGGATGGGTCTCCGGCGCCGTGTCGAATAGATACACGTCTGAGCCCGTGTGGTGTTGACGGGATAGATAGGTTCTGGTACGCTGCCGGGCATGTACCTGCGGACCACCCGGCGACGCAACGGCGACGGTTCCGACGTTCGGTACCTGTCCCTCGCCCACAACGAGTGGGACCCGGTGGCCCGCCGCTCGAAGGTGCGGATCCTGTTCAACTTCGGGCGCGAGGACAGGCTCGACCGGGACGCGATCCGGCGCCTGATCGGCTCGCTGAGCCGGGCCCTCCCGCCGGGTGAGGCACTCGCGGCGGCGATGCCCGAGCTGCGCTACCTCGAGTCCCGGCCCCTCGGCGGCGCACGCCTGCTCGACGGCCTGTGGCACAGGCTCGGCCTGCACGAGATCCTGGCTCGCCTGCTGCGCGGGCGTCGGCTCGATCCATCGGCCGAGCGGGCGCTCTTCGCGATGGTTGCCAACCGGGCGCTCGAGCCGCTCTCCAAGCTCTCGTGTGCCGCCTGGGTGAGCGAGCGGGCGGTGATCCCGGGCCTTCCCGACCTGTCGGACGACCAGTGCTACCGGGCCATGGACTGGCTCCTGCAGATCGAGGCCGAGCTCGCCGAGGGCGTGTACTGGTCGGTCGCGAACCTGCTCAACCTCGAGGTCGACCTGCTCTTCTTCGACACCACCAGCACGTACTTCGAGACCGATGCGGCGGACCCGCCGAGCGAAGGTGCGCCGGCGGGCTTCCGCACGTACAACGGTCACTCCAAGGACCACCGCCCCGACCTGCCCGGGGTCGTGATCGGGCTCGCGGTCACCCGCGAGGGGATCCCGATCCGGGTCTGGACCTTCCCCGGCAACGCGAGTGACCAGGAGCTGATCCGGCAGGTCAAGGACGACCTGTCGGCATGGAAGCTCGGGCGGGTCGTGTGGGTCACCGACCGGGGCTTCAACTCGGCCCGCAACCGCCGCTACCTCCAGCGGGCCGGCGGCCACTACATCATCGGGGAGAAGCTGCGCGGCGACTCCGCCGAGGCCAAGGCCGCCCTTGCCCGGGCTGGCCGCTACCACACCGTGGCGGGCAACCTCGAGGTCAAGGAGGTCGTCCTCGACGACGGTGTCATGCGCGACCGGTTCGTGATCTGCCGCAACCCCGACGAGGCGACCCGCGACGCCGCGATCCGCGAGCGTCTGCTCGGGGGGCTCGAGGCGGCGATCGCGGGCTCGGACGAGCGGTCGCCGGCCGAGCGCGCGAAGCTCGCCTGCGACCTGCGGGGCAAGCCCACCAACCGGCGTTTCCTGCGGACCACCAAGGCGGGCCTCCTGCGGATCGACCGGGCGGCGGTGGCCGCCGACGCGAGGCTCGACGGCAAGTTCCTCCTGCGCACGAGCGACCCGACCCTCTCCGCGGCGGACGTCGCCACGGGCTACAAGCAGCTCCTCGAGGTCGAGCGGGCCTGGCGGGACATGAAGACGACGCTCGACCTGCGCCCGGTCTACCACCGCCGAGAGGACCGCATCCGCTCGCACGTCCTGCTCTGCTGGCTCTCCCTGCTGCTCATCCGGATCGCCGAGAACGAGACCGGCGAAACCTGGCGGAACCTGCGCACCGAGATGGACAAGCTCCATCTGGGGCGCTTCGTCGGACCCGCCGGCGAGGTCTCCCAGCGGACCGAGACGACCACCCGTCAGGCCGCCATCTTCACGGCCACAGGTGTCGCCGAGCCGCCCCGCTACGTCCGGGTGGCCACGCCGCAGGCTGCACCAGCCGCTGCCGGCTGATCTATCCCGCCCGCACGCGCCACGCGCGTCATAGGTACACGTTCACGCTCCAGCTGCGGAACCCCGGAGGCACGCTCCTTCGCGGACCTGCTGGAGCAGTCCCTGCGTCGCTACCAGAACCGGGCGATCGAAACCGCGCAGGTCATCGAGGAGCTGATCGCCCTGGCGGCAGACATGCGCGCAGCGAATGCCCGCGGCGTCGAGCTCGGCCTCACCGAAGACGAGCTCGCCTTCTACGACGCCCTGGAGACGAACGACAGCGCGGTGGCGGTCCTCGGGGAGCCCGAGCTGCTGGCCATCGCCCGCGAGCTGACCGCCTCCGTCCGGGCCAACGTCACCATCGATTGGACCATCCGCGACAACGTCCGGGCGCAGCTGCGGGTCCTCGTCAAGCGCATCCTCCGCAAGCATGGGTACCCACCCGATAAGCAGGAGCGAGCGACCCGGACGGTCCTTGAGCAGGCGGAGGTTCTCTCGGAGATGTGGGCTGCGGCGTGAACCCCTATGCCAGCCGGCCCCGGCCAGAGGGAGGCTAGACTGCTCGGCTTGTCGCCCACTTATCCGCGCCGATGCACGCGGCCCCCTCTCGCACTATCGCGGGATCGTGCGGTCGCCGGGCCGAGCTGCACCAACGCTACGGCTCTGCCCGCCTGAGTACTCCTTGAGGTGAGTGGGAATGACGATTTCGCGCACAGGACCGGAATCTCCCTCGAGGCGCGCGAACAGCAACGTCGCCGCGGCGCGCCCCAACTCGGCTGCATCGAAGGAGACGAGGGAGACCGGAACGCTCAGCATATCCGCGAGCTCGAAGTCGTCGAACGCTGCAACGGCGACGGGGCGATCTGCCGCGCGAACTGCGCGGAGCACGCCAATACAGTATCGGTTGCTGTCGGCGAAGATGGCCGTCGGCGGTTCCGCGGCGTCGAGCATCTGGGTCGTGGCCGCCTCCGCTCGGCGCGGATCTGGAGGACCCAGCGCGACGATTGATTCGTCGTAGGGCAGCGCGGCCGCCGCGAGCGCCCGGCGATACCCCTCGTGGCGGTCCCTGAAGCTGGCCTTCGCTGCTGCGTCTCCGACGAGCGCGATCCGCCGGTGCCCCTGAGCTATCAGGTGCTCGACTGCCATCTGCGCTCCACCGATGTTGTCGGTCAGTACCGCGTCGGCGCCCACATAGCCTCCGGGCGAGTCGAGGAACACGAGCGGAGTGCCGATCCGACGCGGCAGTTCGAGGTAGCGATGGTCCTGTGCCGCCGGCGCGATGATGAGCCCGTCGACGGCGCTATCGAGCAGGCTGAGCGTCACCTCCCGTTCGCGTTCCGGACGTTCTTCGGTGCTCGCGACGATCACGACCGCGCCGTGCTCGTCGGCTACATCCTCCACCGCCTTCGCGATGATCCCGTAGACGGGGTTGGCGAGGTCGGCGATAACGAGGCCCACGCTCGAGAGCCCTGTCCCGCTGCGGAGGCTGCGTGCCGCCGTGTTGCGGCGATAGCGGAGGGTGGCCACGGCCTCCGCGACTCTCGTCCGTGCCCGATCGCTGACCGCGGGCTCGAGGTTCAGAACGCGCGACACCGTCTTGAGGCTGACTCCGGCCAGCGCAGCGACGTCGGTCATGGTCGGTCGCTCCGCGACCTCGCGGCTGCGCGGCCGGAGCGAGGCTGCACCCGGGGCGGCCAGGACGTCATCGAGCGCCCGCGGCGGATCCATCGTTCCGTCGGCACGGTGCCCGCGCTCCGTCAGCGACGACGCCACCTCAAGCAACCTCCTGCGTTTCACCAAGCATCATGCCGCGCCTCGACGAATGCCGCCCGTGGCGGTCGGTAGACGCGGGCTACAGTTCCCCCGAAGAGATCGGCCTTCTCCGGCCCCGAGAGTCCGTCCGTCAGTTGCTCGACACACCGTAACCACTTCTCGTAGGTCGTCGCAGCAAGACAGACTGGCCAGTCCGAGCCGAACATGACGCGGCCCGACCCGAACGAGTCTAGGACGACGTCGACGAACGGCCGCAGCACGTCGGAAGTCCGCCCAAGCGGGTCCGCCTCGTTCACGATGCCCGACAGCTTCGCACTGCAATTGTCGAGTCGGCCGATGTCTCCGATCGCTCGGACCCATGCCTCGTCCAGACCCGCCCGGACGGCGGGTTTGCCCATGTGGTCGAGCACGAACGGCACGTCGGGCATCTGCGCGACGAGCGCGAGCGCGGCGGGCATCTCGCGGGGCCACACGAGAAGGTCGAAGCAGAGTCCCGCATCCCGGACTGCCGCAATTCCCCGGCGGACGTCCGCGCGGCAGAGCCACCCTGGGTCTGGCTCCTCGTTAGCCTGGTGACGGATACCGACGAGGCGGTCACCACCCGGCCCCTGTCGCAGCCACGCGAGGGTTTCCGCGACGTCCCGGGCTGTCAGATCCACCCAGCCGACGACGCCGGCGACGAGATCCTCTTCGGCTGCGGTGCTCAGGAGTTGTCGCGTCTCGTCCAGACTCGAGCGGGTTTGGACGAGGATTGTGGCGTCGATGTCGAGCCCTGCGAGTGCCTGCCGAAGATCGGCCGGGCCGTAGGGACGACGGAGCACGTCGGGAGCCGTCGACATCCACGGGTAGTACGCCCTCGTCGGATCCCAGAAGTGCTGGTGTGCGTCAATCCGCGCGGCGACGGTGCCGCCTTTGCCCGGCGTCCCGCTGCGGCCCCGGCCCCGCCGGATCCCCTCGTCTGCCACCCCGGGCACCTGTGTGCTGCGGCTCACTTCACCGACTGACCGGCGTCGACGGCAATCGTCGCGCCCGTTATGTACCTCGCCTCGTCTGACGTGAGGAACAGCACGGCGTTCGAGACGTCGATCGGTTCGATCCACGGGATGGGCAGAACTAGGGTCTTCTTGGACGCCTCCCGGAAGTCGTCCTTGCTTGGAGCCGCGAGATCGGGGCGGAAGACGCGGTAGGTCGGTTCGTTCTGGATGAGGTCGGTGTCGACTTGGCAGGGATGCACCGTGTTCACGCGAATGGAGTGCGGCCCGAGCTCGAGTGCGAGCGAGCGCATGAGCCCGACGAGTCCATGCTTCGCCGTCACGTACTGACCGACCGTAGCGAACGCCCGGAACCCGGCGACGGAGCTGATGATGACGATCGAGCCACCGCGGCCGCCGTCGATGATGTGCGGAATCGCCGCCTTCGTGGTGTGCCAGACGCCCGTGAGGTTGACATCGATCATGTCCTGCCAGAGCTTCTCGGGCAACTCGTGGGACGGGTACGGGGTGGCGCCCATGCCCGCGGCGGCGCTGACGATGTCCAGCCGGCCCAGCTCCGCGACGCCCTCATCGACGGCCGCCTTGAGCGCATCGAAGTCGCGCACGTCGGTCCTGCGAGCGACCACCCGGCGGCCCAGCGCCTCGACCTCCCTTCCCGTCTCGGCGAGATCGTCGTCAGTCGCGCCCTGGTAGAAATCGGCGGTGCCCCGGCAGATGTCGAGGGCGATGATATCGGCGCCCTCCTCCGCGAGGCGCACAGCGTTGCTGCGCCCGATCCCTCGGGCTGCTCCCGTAATCAGCGCCACCTTGCCTGCGACCCTTGTCCCCATCGTTCGCTCGTCCTCTCCCGTTCGTCGCGGCTTCACCGCGTCACGTTGTCCTGACTTGGGCGCAACCGTTTCCGGGCAGCCACGCTGGATGGCGCGATCACACGGCTCAGGCCCCGGACGACGCCGCCGCCAACCTCCCGTCCCCCCCCACGCCCCTCGCTTCGCTCCAGCCTCAACAGCGCCACCCCCCGCGGTGACAGGTCGAGCGGACACGCCAGCCCCACGCCGGTGAGCACGGTGGCGACGGACTGCTTCGCGATGAGGTCGTACGCGGAGAGCCTGTCGCCGGCGACCTCGATCCTCGCCTGCACCGGGACATCGTTGTGGTTGATGACGACAAGGAGAGAGGCGTCGGCTCCTTCGAGCAGAGATGCCTCGACCCTCGTCCTCGGGCCGTCGGGGAGGCCCCAGACGGCAACCGGCGTCACGGGGCCCTTGAGAGTGACGATCGCGCGCACGAAGCGGCGCGTGGATGGGTCGCTTGCGAGCTGATACCCGCGGAAGAAGAGGCTCCCGGCGAGAACGGCGAAGCCTTGGCCGAAACGGTGCAGCGTGATCGCGGCCTCGCCGTCATCGAACCGACCGATGACCTCGGCCCCATCCTCCGGCCGGAGGATCGCCCGCAACATGTGGGTCGTCAGGTCCTCGTCGGTCGCACCGTCGCTGCCCGCCACCGACGCGTGGACGACGAGTTCGTCAGAGGCCACGTCGTACTCCTCGGCGCCGAAGACCTCGAGAAGGCCCGCGCCCGGCGAGCGCGGATAGACAGCCCCGTATTCGTCCTTCATCGCGCAACCGAAATCGGCGAGGACGATCCCGCCGCGCCTCACGAAATCGGCGATCCGGCTGCCCGTGTCGGCGTCGACGATGTAGGTGAAGGGCATGACGAGGACGTCGTAGGCGTCCAAGCTGCCGGCCGTGATGTCGACGGGGGTGACGAATCCGACGGGGATCTTCTCCTCCCAGAGCATCCGGTAGGCGCCCAGCACGGAGTCGGTGTAGAAGCGCCGCGGGTCGCCCGTCGGGAGTTCCCGGTTCACACCGATCTCGTCGATCACCTCCCCGAACGCGATGTGGTACAGCTCTTGAGATCGCAGGATCGCGACGCGTGGCGAGTACTCCGCGTCGAGGATAATGTCCTCGTTATCGCGGATAAGGCGGCTGGCGTCACCCGCGCGGATGGCGCGGTCCCGGAGCGTCCCGTCCTTCCCAACCATCCCGTACTCGGCTTGCTCCCAGCCGCCGTTCTCGGCGTCAACGCGCGGGCGCCACATCCAGTAGTAGAACCCCTTGGCGCCGTGCGCGATGGCTTGGAACGGCGCGAGGAAGAGGTCCTGAGGCGACGGCACGCACGCTCGGTCATGCGACCAGATGACCGGGCCCCCTTGGTACTCGGTCACCCAGCAGTCGCGCCCGAGGAGACCCGACGCCGAACGGATGACGTCCACGGTCTGGGCGAACAGCTCCGGTCGGTCGCCCGCGGTGCTGCGCACATAGACGGAGGCACCGAGGGTATCGACGGAGGCCGCCATCTTGAAGACATCGCAGCCGAGGATCGTCGGGTTGTATATGGCCGACTGAAAAAGCACGTTGGTGTGGGTGGGGTGATCTGGGTCGTTCCGCGCAATCGTGTCGGCGACCCAGCCCACGAGGTCGGTGAGCCTGTCGTCCATGAAGCTGCGCCAGTCGAGCCACGCCCGGTACGAGCCCCACTGCCCCGGGATCGCGGTGGGCGGGGCGACGTCCTCCCAGCGCTCGAAGTTGCCGCCGCCGTACCCGATCCGCCACGCCGCGGTGGCGGCCGCCGGGCTGCCGTACTTCTCCCGTAGCCAGAGCTGCCACTTCGCCGCCGTATGCGGGCAGTAGCAGGTCACTTGGTCGTAGTCGACGCTGGGGTAGACCGGTGAGCCGCCGATCCAATTCGGCTCGGTCCACGCGTTCCAATACTTGACCGGCGCCGCCGCTCGGTACCGCCGGACGACCGCATCGAGGAAGCGCGCGCAGTACGTCCGGAAGTCGGGGTTGTCCCAGCAGAGCGCGACCCGGTTGCGCGGATAGGCGGGGCGGCCGCGACGGTCGACCATGCCTTCGCCCGCGTAGGCGTCATGGAACCAGCGTGGATCTGGGAGCGGATGGACCGAGAAGAAGACGGACATCCCTTCCCGCTCGGCGCCCTCGATCACGGCGTCGACGGTCTCGAAGTCGAACTCGCCTTCCTGCGGCTCCAAGAACCTCCAGACGGCATGGACGTTGAACTCCTCGATCCCGACCTGCTTCATCCGCTTGAGGTCGGCTTCCCACTCGTGCGGAAGACTGCGGCTGATCGGGAAGTACCCAACTCCAAAGGGAAAGCGGTCCACCCTTATCACGCTCCTCGGCTGTTGGTTCCCGCCGGCCCCACCACCAGGGACCGGCGACGCCTAGCGATGCTTGTTGACATACATCACGCGATGCTCCAGCCGCCATCGATCACGAGCGCCGTTCCGGTGATCGCACCCGAGCTCGGCAGACAGAGGAACCGGATGGCCTTCGCAACCTCCGAGGTCTCAATGAAGCGGTGGATCGGCATCGGCCCCAACATGACCTGACTCTCGACCTCTGACTCGGGGATGCCGCGCGTCCGCGCCAGGTCGGCGACTTGTCCGAGCACGAGCGGCGTGCGAACCCACGCGGGGCACACGGTGTTCACGGTCACGCCGAAGGGAGCGGCCTCGAGAGCCGCCACCTTGGTGAGTCCGATCAGCCCGTGCTTTGAGGCCGCGTATGCGGGCTTGTTGGCGACGCCGACCAGCGCGAACGCCGAGGCGATGTTAACGATGCGGCCCCACCGTGCCCGATACATCACGGGCAGGACGGCCCGCATCAGCAGGAACGGGCCCGTGAGGTTGACGCGAAGGATGCGCTCCCACTGCTCCGGTGGCAGCTCATGGATCGGCGCCACGTACTGGACCCCGGCGCTCCCGACGACGATGTCCAGCCGCCCGAACCGCGCCGTGATGTCGTCCACGACGCTCTGGCACCCCTGCGCGGATGTCAGGTCCAGCGACACCGCCGAGCGGGATCGGGTCGATTCGGCGACGGCCTCCGCGCGCTCCATGTCCACGTCGGCGATGACGACCTCGGCGCCCGCCGTGTCAAGCGCCGCCGCGATCGACGCCCCGATCGCACCGGCGCCTACGAGCAGCGCCACACGTCCCTCGAGTTCGGACGTCCGAGGCCCCTCGGCCGCGTCGCCCGGCGCCGGTGGCCGTTCCTCGACCTGCTCATGCACGGTCATCGCGTGTTCCTCCTACGAGCGGCCCCCGCCGTGCCTGTTACTTCACGCCGCCCAACGTCAGCCCGCGGACCAGTTCCTTCTGGACGAGGAACGCGAGCACGACGGGCGGGATCAACATCAGGGCCGAGGCGGCGGTGAGTTCTCCCCACTTGATGTTGTAGTTGGTGACAAACGTGCTCACCGCGACGGGCAGGGTCTTTGTGTCTCCGGTAGTAAGCACGAGCGCGTAGAAAAGGTCGTTCCACGAAATGACCATAGCCAGGACAGCGGCCGTCGCGAGGCCCGGGCGAATCAGGGGGAGCGTGATGCGCCGCAGGACGTCCAAGGTCGTGCAGCCGTCCACGAGGCCCGACTCCTCGACCTCCCTCGGCACTCCCTGAATGAAACCGATCATCAGCCACGTGCAGAACGGCGCGAGAGCGGCGGCGTGCAGCAGGATGAGTCCGAGCAGGCTGTTCGTCAGGTGGATGCCCTGGAAGATCACGAACATCGGTAGTGCGATGACGACTGGCGGAATCATCCGGCTCCCGAGAACTGCGAGCTTGAGCCCATCTCCCCCAGTCCCGAACCTCACGACCGAGTAGGCCGCAGGTGCACTGACCAAGATCGCGATCGCGGTCGCCGCTCCCGCAACGGTCGCGCTGTTGCCGAAGTACCTCAAGAACGAGCCCGCGCTGCCTAAGTTCATGTAGTGATCGAGCGTGGGTGTGAAGATCCACACCGGCGGCATCAGCGGGATCAGCGGATCCGGCTTGATCGATGTGACAAGCACCCAGAAGAGCGGAAACAGCCAGACCAGCGCCAGGACGGTCAGCAGGGCGTAGCCTGCAACGGACCGCAAGAACCGCGTCGCAGGCAACGGTCGCCGAATACTCCCGACCGTCAGCATGTCGTGCGCCGATCGCCGTGTGTCCATCTTTACGTCGTCTCGACTTTCCCGTACGACCGGATGAACAGCAGACTCAGGAGGCCGACAAAGACCACGAAGCCGACGGCCAGCGCGCTCGCGTAGCCGATCCGCATCTGCTCGAAGACGACCCGGTAGATGTACATCGCGACGCTCTCAGTAGCCGTGCCCGGTCCGCCACCAGTCAGGGTGTAGATGACGTCGAACACGCGGAGCGCATCGATAAGGCGGAGCAGGACGACGACGCCAATGACCGGGCGCAGCAACGGCAGGGTCACATATAGGAACCTCTGACGGGCGTTCGCGCCATCGAGCAGGGCCGCCTCCATGGGCTCGGTCGGGAGACTTCGAAGGCCAGCGAGCATCACCATGAATACGAAGGGTGTCGCGAGCCACGCGTCGACGAGGATGAGCGACGGCAACGCGAGGTTGAGACTTGCCAGAAATGCGAACGGGGGAAGGCCGATGAACGAAAGCGCGTAATTGACCATGCCCAAATTCGAGTCGAGAAGGAAGCGCCACATGAGGCCGACCGTCACGGGCGGAGCGAGGATCGGGATGATCATCGCGGTCGTGAAGAGCCTCGCGCCCTTGATCCGGCGGTTCAGCAGGAGCGCGAGCCCCGTCCCAAGAACGAATTCGACCGTGATCGAAGAGACAGCGAACACGAGCGTCGTTACGACTGCGCCCGACAGGTACGGGTCGGTGACGGCCGCTTGGAACTGCTGGATCCCCTCCACCGGCACCCCAAACACGCCATGCGACGAGACTTTCGGCAGCGTGGCCGCCGTGACCGACATGTACACCGAGGCGGCAAACGGGACGAGGACGACGAAGCTCAGGAGTGTGATGAGTGGAGCGACCATCAGGTACTTGAGCGAACGGGACGGCATCGCCTTACTCAATCTGTGTCTTACCCGCGCGCGAGCAGCACCTCGGCATTAGTGCAGTCTGAACGCGCTCCGCGCGCAGTCGCCGGTGTCCCGGTTACTCGCCGCTGGTGGTCGAGGCCCGCCGCCGCTGAGCGAGCGGGCCTCGCCACCACGCTTGGTCGTCAACTCGCGGACGACGGTCAAGCTAACCAGGAGGAGGCGTAATTCGGCGCGGACCGCTACTGCGCCGCTTCCGCCGCTGTGATCTCCTGGGCGGCCTGATCCAGGGCCTGTTGGGCAGTGACCTGCCCGGCGATGGCCTGATTGATGTCCTTCGAGAGTTGCATCACCCAGACAGCCTTGGCGGCGGACTCCTCGGTGGCGACCCCAATCTTCAGGTACTCGCCCATCTTCGTCCACCAATCCCCGAGCTGCTGCGCCATCGTGGGGTCGGTGTAGAGCGCCGCGATCGGCGGGCTCTGCCCGAACTCGAGGGCAGCACGCCGAGCGTTAGTGTTGTACCACGCGATGAACTTGATGGAGTCCGCCACATTCGGGGACGCCGAATTGACGACGAACGTCAGCCCATGCATGTAGGGGGTCCGCAGGATGCTCCCATCCGCCTGCTTCACGCCGGGGACGAGGGCCACGGCCATGTTGCCGTTGATCTTCGGAGACTTGGTAGCGCTGCCTAGCTCAGCCGCCGCAGCATTCCACTGGAACGCCATCGCGACATCGCCGTTTTGCGCAAGGGCTTCCGTGTCCGGATACAGGTTCGTGGTGACCTCCGGAGGAGCGACCTTATAGGTCTGCACGAGGTCCACGAGGTACTGGAGCGCCTTCACGCCCTCAGGGCTGTTGATGACGACCTTACCGTTGGTGTCGAAGACCCTCCCGCCAAAGGACCAGAGCCACGTAAGCCAGTACTTGTAGCCGTACTCGTCCTTCGTCGCCAACGTGACGCCGTATTTCGTGGGCGAGTTGGGGTTGATGGACTTTGTGAACTGCTTCGCGACCGTAAGGAGCTCATCCCACGTCTCCGGCGGGCTCTGAATCAAGTCCTTGCGGTAGAAGAAGAAGACGAACGGGATCATGAACGAGAGCCCGTAAGTCTTCCCCTTGTACTGGACCATCTTCCACATCGAGTCGACGTAGGAGGCCTTGTCGAAGCAGGGGAGTGTGGCGAGCACATCGTCCATCGGAGCGAGCCAGCCGGCGTCGGCGTAGCCGCCCATCGGCTCGTTCTCCTGGTACGCAATGTCGAAGTCGGACGTCCGCGCGGCGAATCGCGTCCGGATCTTTGTGATGAGGTTGTCGCGGCCGACGTCCTCGACGGTGATCTTGACCCCCGTCTTGGCCGTGTAGTCCTTGCCGATCGCCACGAGAGCGTCGTAGTCAGGCCCGGCGAAGCCGAGGATATGGAGTTCCTTGGCTGTGGAAGGCGCCGTCTCGGCCAGGCAGTCCGCGGCGGCGGTGCTCGAACTCGTGGGCGCGGCCGTCGGTGCAGCCGTCGGTGCAGCCGTCGGTGCGACCGTGGGCGCGACCGTAGGCGCGGGTGTCGGCGAGGCGCCGGCGCACCCGACGACAAGCTGAACGGCCATTGTGGCGACGAGGATTGTCGCCAGCCGCTGTCTGAGCATCTGACCCTCCTCCTTCGGTGACGTGGGCCGACCCTTGTCGGAGCCGGGCAGAGAGATCTGCCCCTATGCCTCCCGACGCGCGGCCCGTACCGGGGACATTCTGCGCTGCCGATGACAACGTTGTCTAGCGCCAAATGACATCGTTGTCGTCGAGTGTGGAGCTCCCTCTCACCGACCGAGGGGGTGCCTCGGCGTGTGGATCACGCTGCGGTCTTGATGGCGAGGGTCGCTCGGCCGACGCGGCACGATCCGTTCACAGTGTTGGTCCTGATCCCGCAGATGCTCCACCGCGTCGCGCCTCTCGCCGCGCAGCGCACCGCGCACCCCTGCCTCGGCCCATGCTGCTACCGAGCGGTACCGGCTCCGGCCGCTCACCGATCGCTGCCGCGGTGCTCAGCGCCGGCGGCTGTCCTCAGCCCCGGGCGCGACCCGGTAGCGACTCGTCGGGGGCGGGCTTCCGGCCGCGGACGAACACGCTCCGCGCGATCCGGGCGTGGCGCTCTGCCGGGACGAGACGCCGAATCAGCCCGAGAAGATCGTCATTGAAGAGCGGGTAGAGGGCGCACTCTCCGATCCCGAAGTCGTCCAACGGCTCGATGCCGACATCCCGGAAGCCTGCCCGCCGCAGGCCCTTGTGGAGGGCGATCTCGGACAGCGCGCCCGACAGGCAGCCGGCCCAGGCGCCCGGGTGGGTCTGGATCTCGGGCGGCAGATCGTGGTCCAGGACGAGGTCGACGATCGCCAGGCGGCCACCAGGTCGCAGGACGCGGAACGCCTCGGACAGGACCCGCACCTTGCGCGGCGATAGATTGATCACCCCATTGCTGATGACCACGTCGACCGAGGCGTCGGGCAGCGGCAACGCCTCGATCTTGGCCTCGACAAATCGCACATCGACCAGTCCCGCTTCTGCCGCCGCGCGCGTTGCCCGTTCCACCATCTCCGCCAGGAAGTCGATGCCGACAACGCTGCCCCCGGGCGCAACGGACCGCGCCGCGATGAGACAGTCGATCCCACCTCCTGAGCCGAGATCGAGGACGTCGTCGCCGGCGCTCAGAGCGGCATGGCGCACCGGGTTGCCGACGCCCAACGCGATCCGGACCGTCTCGTCCGGCAGGCCGGCCAACTCTTCGGGGCTGTAGAAGCGCTCCGCGACCTGCCTGTCGGTCGGGCCCACCGAACGGTAGGTCTGGCGAACAGCACCGCGGATGGCGTCCTGCTGAAGGAAGTCCGCCCCGACCACGTGGCCGACGTGCACATCGGTCATGTGTTGTCCCCTTTCCTGGTCGCCAGGAGGCCGCCCTCGAGCAGCAGCTCGATTCGCCGGCGGAATGGGTCAGGCATCGTCTCGGAGCCCGATGCCGCCACCTTCTCCTTGAGATGGCGCGAGAACTCCAGCTCGCCACAGCACCGCTGGCAGGCCTCGAGGTGCGCCTCCAATTCCTCCACCGGCCCCCGCTCCAGATCGTGGTCGAGATACGCCCACATCCGGCGGACGGCCTCGCGGCAGTCGATCATGGCTCGTCACCTATCTCCACCAGGCCGTTCTTGACGGCATAGTCCCACATGCCCCGTTCGAGCTGCTTCCGGCCTCGATACAGGCGGGACAGGATCGTTCCGAGCGGTACGTCCAGGATCGCCGCCGCCTCCTTGCAGCTGAAGCCGTGGATCGTCGTGAGGATGAGGGGCATCCGAAAGAGCGGGTTGATCCGGGCAAAGACATCCTGGACGTCCTCGTCCCGAAAGAGCCGCAGGAAGTCCAGGTGCAGTTCGTCGGAATAGGGAAACGGGTCTTCGATGGCGAGGGTCGTGAACAGCGAGAAGTCGTCATCCGGGTCGCGGCTGTCCAGGGAGACAGTCGGAAGCGTGCGGCGGCGAGCGCGGCCGAGATCCCGCCACGCATTCGTGGCGATCGCGAACAGCCAGCCCTTGACGCGCGCCCCGTCGCGGAGATCCGGGTACGCCCTCATGGCCCGAAGCAGCGTGTCTTGGACGAGGTCCTCCGCGTCGGTCCGGTCGTTCGTGAGCCGGACGCAGTAGCCGTACAGGCCATCGAGCTGCTCTCGGGCGACGGCAGCGAAGGCCCGACCTGGCTCGTCGGCGTCGCCTTCCGCTCTTGGCTGCCTGTGCGCGTCGATCACGCTCGCGATCATCGCTCCCTCGGCGGCTGCGTGCATGGGAACCGATCCTTCTCGGTCTTGACGTTGCAGCCGCGCCGATTATTCCTGTCTCGGCCCAGGAGGTGGTGAAGGAATAACTTCGGTCGGGGAGGCGTCACTACCCCCGAAGCGGTCGTCCACGTGAGGTGACCGTATGAGAGGGGGCAAACCCATGGCCACCATCACCGCTCGGAACGGTGTCAACGTCGACCAGCTCATTGCCACGATCGGGGCCGTTCAGCAGGACCCGAACGTCGCCGCCTTCACGTTCAAGGCATCGAGCACCTGGCGCTCGGGCGCCCGCAACGACGGCGAGATCAAGGACTTCGTCCATGCCGGCCAACCGGCGGTGCGGCCCGAGGCGTTCCGCCTTGCTGGCGACGAACCGCCGGTCCTCCTCGGCTCGAACGAGGGCCCGAACGCGGTCGAGCTCCTGCTCCAGGCGCTGGGCTTCTGCTACGCGGTCGGCTATGTCTACAACGCAGCCGCCCGGGGCATCGAGATCAGCGAGCTGCGCTACGAGATCGAAGGCGATCTTGATCTCCACAGCTTCCTGGGACTGAAAGGCCCGCGCGCCGGGTTCACCGCCATCCGGGCCACGAGCTGGGTGAAGAGCCCAAACGCAGGCAAGGAGCAGCTCGAGGAGCTCTGCCAGTACGTCCAGGACACCTCGCCGGTCCGCGACTGCCTGGCAAACCCGATCCCGGTCACGACTGACCTCGTGGTCCTCGACTGAGCGCATGGCGCTCGCATCCCGCCCGGCCGGGATCCGAGCGCTGATGTCCACTCATTCGCATCGCCCTGAGCACGATGGGTTCATCGTGTCGGACGTCAGGCGCGCAGCCTCGTCAGGGCTTCGAGTACGCCCGCCCCGAACAGCGCTAGCAAGCCGATGACGACGACCAGGAGGTTGCCGGCCACGAACAGGCCGAGGACCGCATTGCGGATCCCTGTGAGGCCGCGATTGCCCGCCTTCGTCATCGCTCTCGCCCCCGTGACGAGATTCGCGAAACCTGGCTCCGTGAGAGAAGGGCCGCCCGGGTCAGGGAGGGCGACTCCCGATCCCGTGGCGACCCCTCCCCCCCTTGGCCCGCTCGTTGCACAGCGGGCACGCCGCGACGTAGCCAGCCGAGGGGTCGCCATCGACGACGTGGGCCGCTACCCAGTCGCCGTCGGGTCGGAGGATCCGGCCGCAGCCGTAGGCGCAGGGGGCCGGGAGCGTCGCTCGCAGGGCGTGCCGCCCTCGCTGGTGCCCGATGCCGTAACCACGCTGCGACGTGGTGCGGCGATGAAGGGCACAGCGCCCCCGGTCCACCGCCCGGTTCGGGCAGCGCGGTTCGAGGCAAGCCGGCAGCGGAGCGGTGGGCATCAGACGCCCTGCCTCATGCGCCGTCCGGGCGCGGGGCCATCTCGGCGCGCGGGGCAAGCGTCGAGCTAGTCACGGGCCGCGCGTGAGCCAGGCTTCGAGAGGATCGTCGTCGGCCACTCCGATAGCGCCCGTGAGACCAGTCCGGGCGGACGGCGTGAGGCCCAGTTCGCGGGCGAAGGCCCGCAGCAGGATTGCGTTGTCCCGGACGATCTGGTGCAGCGGGTTCTTCACCAGTTCGCCGCTCCGGGCGCCCCGCACGAGCGGGCCCGAGGCCTCCAGGGTCCGGGCCGCCTGGACGTAGCGGACGACGGCCTCGCAGTAGGTCCGAAGGGCATCGGCATCGACCGCCGTGAGCACGCCCGTGGCGCCGAAGTCGCGGATGACCCGGCGCCACACGCGCCTCGCCTCGTCGCTCATGTCGGGCGGCATCCGCGGTTGGCCGCCGGGCCTGGGCTCATCGCGGTTCAGGCGGGCAGAGCGCGTCTCGCCGTGGAGGAGCTTGAGCCTGGTCGGCATGGGTGCCGGGCCACGGCTACCCATCGACCCGCTCCGCCGTCCGGCCGGTGAAGGCCTGCCAGCGCTCGATGATCACCTGGGCGTAGCGGGGATCGATCTCGATCGCGTAGCAGCGCCGACCAAGGCGCTCGGCGGCGATGATCGTCGTGCCCGAGCCCACGAACGGGTCATAGACGTCGCCCGCGTGGTTGCGGATCGGGATCTCGGAGAGGACGACCGGCTTCTGGGCCGGGTGGTCGTACTTCTCCTCGGTGCTCCCGCCCATGATCATCTTCGGGCTCGCTGCCCGCCAGATCGTTGATTGGTCCCTCGTGCCGACGTAGAGGTTCGGGACGCCCGGCTTGCGGACGACCCAGCAGGGCTCGTGGGCCCAGTGATACCAGGACCTCCCCATTGCGAAGAGGCCCTTGTCCCAGATCACCTGGGCCACGATCTCGAAGCCGATCCGGCGGAGGCCCTCGGCCACTTCGGCGGCGTGGACGCCGGCGTGCCAGACGTATCCCACATGCAGGCTCGGGACGAGGGCGAAGGCGTCGGACCAGTCGACCCGCGTGTCGCCCGACAGCGTCGTGTTGCGGTGGCCCGCTGTTCGCCCGTGGCGCCCACGGGTGACCGCAGTGCCCTCGTCCACGCTGGGCTGGCCATCGACGCGCATGTAGGGCCGCTCGGCCGGTCCCAAGGCGTTGTACACGCCATCGCGCCAGGTCGGGTCGAGGCTGACCCCGTAGGGCGGGTCCGTCGAAAGGAGCGCCGGCGCCGCGCCGCCCAGTAAGCGTGCAACGTCGGTGGGGCTCGTGGCGTCGCCACACAGCAGGCGATGCTCGCCCAGCGTCCAGAGCTCGCCTCGCTTGACGTAGGGCGCTTCGGGTGGCTCCGGAACGTCGTCGGGGTCGGTACGTCCGGCCTTCACGCCCGCGAGGTCGGCGAGCAACGCCCGCAGTCCGGCGTCGTCCACGGTGATATCCGCCAGGAGGGCGCGGAGCTTCTCGTCGTCCCGCGTCGCCATCGCGCTGATCGGGTCGAGGGTCGCGAGGACGAGGGCCTCCTCGTCGGGGTCGAGGTCGACGTACAGGACCGGCACGGTCGCCTCGCCGCGGCTGAGCGCGAGCGCGACGCGGGCGTGGCCATCGACCACGAAGCCGGAGCGCCGGTTGACCAGGACCTGCTGGACCCAGCCGACCTGGTCGAGAGCGCCGGCGAGGGCGTCCTGCTGCGCCTTCGGATGGATCCGCCAGTTCGCCGGGTTGGCGAGGAGCTGGTCGGGCGCTTCTTCGCCCGCGCCCACGATCCGGCTGCGCCAGGGGGTGGTCGGGGCCGTCGCGACGCGCGTCTTCGTCGTCATCGCGCGGCTCCCGATCTTCGGCCTTGCATCGTCGCGCCAACCGAGCGATGGATGGGCTGCCGAACGCCAGATGGGCGTCGGCGAGCGAAGGGACGACGGACATGGCGAACATGCGGAAGTGCATCGGATCGGCGAAGTTCGGGATCGAGGCGCACGAGGCGCCTATCGGCGACTTCCCCGCCCAGCCCAGCCAGAAGGACGGACTGGGCCGGATGTGCAAGACCCACTGGAACCAGTACACGAGCGCGCTGCGCAAGGCGGCCCTCGCCCGCAAGGCCTCCGAGGCCGTGCCGGCCGAGCCCGAGCCCGTCGAGGCGCCCGAGCCGATCCGGACCCGGGCCAAGCGCCAGCGCAAGACGGCCACTCCGGAAGCGGGCTCCCAGGGCGACGCCGGATGGGACGCCCGCAACCAGCTGACCCTCGGGCCCCGGGCGCCAACCCGGGGCCCTTCTCCGTTCGGGCGCGCAGGTGGCCAGCATCTCGGTCATCGGCCCACTCCAGCGCCCTGTGGCGCCCGTGGGCCAACGTGGCCACGGCTGGCGGCGGCGGCGGGGTCCGGGATTTCTCGCGAAACTCGGCCGCGTGCGCACATTTGGGAGGCGCGGTCTTCCAGGAGCGCAGAACCCGCGTGTGGGGACCCCCGGTCGCCGTCTCCCGCACCCTTCGTCGAGTTGCACGACCGACAGAGCACCGCGCAGTTGCCGATGTCGAACGGCGCACCGCCCGCTGCCAGCGCGACGACGTGGTCGACGGTCAGGTCGGCGGCGGGGTGGGCGCCGCGCTGGTAGCCCGGGCACCAGTTGCCGTGCTCGCCACGCCAGGCGCGGAGCACGCGGGCGCTGAGTCGTTGCCAGGCCCGCGTGCTGTACAGGGCGTTGTGCCGGCTGCGGTTGGACTGCCGAGCGTGCTCGGTGCAGCGGCTGCCCGCGCGGCTGGTGACGACACCACAGACCGTGCACAGCTTCACCCCCGAATCGTCGACGGGCTGGCTGGCGCGGTCTATTCGCCTGCGGTGCTACGTCTGCGGGGCCATGGTCGGCGGTGCAGGGTTCGCGCGGCTACTTGGTAATGGACGCGGTCCCGAACACAACGTGAAGGGTTCTGCCCACTCGTCGCCGGCGCCAAGCAGCCGATCGTCGTGCAGCAGGGCCTCTGGTCGTAGGCCGCCGACCAACTCGGCTCGCCGCTCCGCCTGGAGCGCGCGGTCTCGTTCGGGGATTCCTGGGCGAGGGGCCGCTGGTCAGCCTTGTGCCGGCCGGACCAGGACCCAGACCTGCAGCCCGCCGTCAGGCGCGGTTCGGTCCCCGGCGGCGTGGAAGCCCAGGCGCTCGTAGAGGCGGCAGTTCGCTTCGTTCGAGGTTTCGACCGCCGCGGGGAGGCCGGCCTGGTCGCAGGCGGCAAGGCCGGCGCGGATGACCAGCGAGGCCAGGCCCTCGTGTCGGCGGTCCGGTCGCGTGCCGACGGTCGCGAGGTACCAGTGGGGCCCGGCGGGGCGGAGCGGCACCGTCTCCGCGTCGAGGGCGTCGACCGCCTCGAGCCGGTCAC
>Ga0315285_10002543_pt1 | contig 19039 bp, 18 predicted proteins | sample YL17G09_36_MG_FD_203698 | JGI IMG/M metagenome (GOLD analysis project Ga0315285, IMG submission 203698) | Sediment microbial communities from Yellowstone Lake, YNP, Wyoming, USA - YL17G09_36 | ecosystem: Environmental > Aquatic > Freshwater > Lake > Sediment | place: USA: Wyoming | collected...
CTGCCGCTTTCGCATCCGAGGAGATCGAGAGCGATATCACGTTGGCCGCCGTCGAAGCCAGGGAACTGCGTCGTGCCCATCGTCCTGCTTGACACCAACGTCTGGGTTTCGGCGTTTATCAACCCCCACGGGCTTCCTGCCCGCCTCAGGGATGCCTGGATGGTCGGCCAGTTCGACGTTGTCGTGTCCATTCCGCTCCTCGAAGAGATCGCCGACGTGCTGACCCGCCCGCGCATTCAGGCCAAGTATGGTTTGTCCACTGGATACAGGCACGCTGTAGGCTCTTCTAAAAGGCAAGGACTCGGACGGCCTGGTCCAAGACTCACGGGGGAGACTTCTTGGCCGGGTCCGCTGGGCAATCCGCCATGAGCGTTTTCTGTAGTCGTGGTGAAACGCCAGCGGCGTTGCCCACACGGTCACTCACGCGCAGGAGCACCACGCCGGTCAGGATGGCCATCCCACCCGCCAGTTGCAGGACGGTCAACCGCTCGCCCAGGAGGAGCAAGGCCAATATCCCCGTCATGGCCGGCTCGAGCGTGACGATCAGGTTCGCCGTCGCCGCCGGCAGCATCGTCAGGCTGACGGTGTACAGGCCGTACCCGCCGATGGTGGGGCCAACCGCCAGCAATACGAGCGCTCCCCACCCGAGCAGCACATCGCGCCCCCCACCTGCCCCGGCTGCCAGTGGCCTGGACAACCACAGGAGCGTATCGGGGCGCTGTACGAGCAGCAGGAAGGCCGCGGCGAAGGCAAAGGTGTATAGCGTCGCCGTCCACGGGTTGACGCCCCGCCGGGACGAGGCCTTGCCCAGCAGGCTGTACGCGGCGAACGCCACGCCGGGCAGCAGGCCGACGACGATGCTGAGCGGGTTGACCTGCCAGGCCGCCCGCTCGTACGCGCCAGACACGAGTGCGCAGCCGGCAATGCACAACACGACCGCGCCGATCTTGAGCGCGTCCAGCCGCTCGCCCCACAAGCGCCAGCCGACGAGCGCCGTGAAGGCGGGCGAGGAATAGACCAGCACCGTGGCCACCGCTGCGCCGTTGAGCCCGATCGAGGCCGTCCACAGCGCGTTGAAGGCGGCCAGGACGAAGCCGTACAGGACGAAAAACAGCACGTTCCGGCGCTCCAGCCGCAACCGCGGCCGGGCCGCCAGTCCGAACACCGCCAAGAGCGCGCCCGCGACTACGAAATCGCGCCAGAAGGCCAGCACCAGCGGCGGCACGTGGTAGCGCGTCGTCAGGTAGCCGATGAAGATGGCCGTCGTGGACCAGATGGCCGTGCCGACGAGCGCGATAAGATAGCCGCGCGTGGGAGCAGATTGGGAGGGAGAAGTCATCGCGCGTCTCAATCCAGCAGCATCACCCGCACGCGCGCGCCGGCCGGCGCGTGAGACCATTCCTCCGGGACAATCGCGAGTGCGTTGGCCCTGACCATCGAACTCAAGATGCCCGACCCTTGTTCACCCGTGAGATAGGCGCGGTACTCTCCGTCCTGCTCCTCGAGGCGCACGCGCAGGTAGTGGCGGCGGTCGTCCTTGTGCTTGATCTCGTCCATCAGCGTGGCGATGACGGTGGGCCGCTCCCACGCCGTCAGCCCCCGCATTTTCAAGATCGCCGGGCGGGCGAACATCTCGAAGGCGACCATGACCGAGACGGGGTTGCCCGGCAGCCCAAGCAAGGGCACACCCTCCCCCTGCCCCTCCCTGTGAGGGAGGGGAAATTGCTCCCTCTCCCTCCCAGGGAGAGGGTTGGGGTGAGGGTGGGACGCCCACAATCCGCAGAGTCCACCCTCCCCCTGCCCCTCTCTGTGAGGGAGGGGAGAGAGACGGCCGAAGGCCAGCGGCTTGCCGGGCTTTATGCGCACGCGCCAGAAATGGATTTCCCCCTCGGCGGCCAACACGTCTTTCACGACGTCAAAGTCGCCGACGGAGACGCCGCCCGAGGTGAGGAACAGGTCCACCCCCTGGGCCAGCCCGGCCCGGATTCTTTCCGTCAACTCCTGCACCTGGTCGCGGGCGATGCCCAGCATGACGGGAATTCCGCCGTACTGGATCACCTGCGCCGCGTTGGAGTAACTGTTGGCATTGCGGATCTTGCCCGGTGCGAGCGGCGCGTCAACCTCCACGACCTCGTCGCCGGTGGCCAGGATCGCCACGCGCGGGCGGCGGATGGCGAGCACCTCCTTGCGTCCCAACGTGGCCAGCATCCCCACTTCCTGCGGGCGGATCAGCGTCCCCCGTCGCAGCACCAGTTCTCCCCGGCGCACGTCCTCGCCGGCGGGGCGGACGTACTCGCCTATCGGCACCGTTGTGAAAACGTCCACCCATTCCCCCCTCCCCTGCGAGGGGAGGGGCTGGGGGAGAGGTTCCCCTGCGGCAGCCGTGTCCTCGACGCGCACGACGGCGTCGGCCCCCGGCGGGATCTGTGCGCCGGTCATGATGCGGATGGCCGTGCCGGGCGTCACGTCCACCTGGCTGACGTAGCCTGCCGGCAGGTCGGCGATGACGCGCAGGCGGACAGGCGACTGGCGGCCCGCCCCGGCGGTATCAGCGGCCCGCACCGCGAAGCCATCCATGGACGAGTTGGCGTGGGGCGGGACGTCCACGTCGGCGTACACGTCCTCGGCCAGCACGCGCCCCAGCGCCTCCAGGATGGGCACCCGCTCCGGCTCCAAAGGATGGAACTCGCTTAGCACTCGTTCCAGCGCTTCCTCTACACTCAACATCGGTTCCGCCATCTATTTCTCTAACCTCTTATTCTTTATTCACTCCACCAGTGCATGCTTTACGTCGGCATTAGTTCCGGGTGCCACTCCCGACACCATCTGCGGGCCATCTCTACAAACTTTCTGGCCTCCGTTAGCAAGTACCTGGCCTCGGTATCGGAGACACAGCCCACCCCGACGTAATCCGCCTGGTTCCGTTTACGCCTGCAATCGTCGAAATAATCCGCCCACTCGCCGAATTCTTCTACCGAGATAGCCTTGAGAAACTCGAATGCCGTCCGATGGTGGCTGCCGCCAGATGCGCGGTAGCCCTCCGCATACATCATCGCCGTGGCAGCCTGAAGCGCCGCATTGTAGGCTGTAGCAAACCGCCGGTCAGCCGAGAGCGCTTCGATGGCAGCATCGGCCAGGTCCCGCTCGACCACCGCAAACAGACTGGCAATCTCAGCAACATTCGTACGGTGGGGTCGAATGCGTCCTTCACGCAATAAGTGCGCGTAACGTCTCTTCATTACTGACTACAAAGATCTTGGGACTATCCAATACATTGCGCAGGAAACCATTGCCCTGTTCCAGGCGCTGCTGGAATTCCTCGGGGGTGACCAGATGATAGTTGACTTCCCGCTGGATCTCGGCCTGCACAGGGCGCAGTGCCGCAGATAATTGCTTACTGGTGATGGAGCCGATGACAAAAAGATCAATGTCACTTGTGGCGGTCTCCTTATTGGCAGCATAGGAACCATAGATAAACGCGACCTGGATCTGTCCACCTCCGGTGAGGGCCTCACTCAACAAGGATTCGAGCGCGACCGTCTTCAGCAGGATACGTTTGAGTTCGGGAAAGATCGGACAGGCCGGGTCAGCCTGGAAGTAGACCCGGTTGCCGTCCTCGATGCGACGCAGGAGGCCGATCTCGGTCAGCCTGGCGCTCTCCCTTTGGACCGCTCGCACAGGTAGCCCCGCCAGTTCGGCGATTTCCCTTTGGTAGTATCGCTTTCCCTCGTTAAGCAGCAGCAACTTCAGGACCTTGACCCTCGCCGAGGAAGAGATCAGTTTATCCAGCATCTCACCCGCTCCGACTACAATTTGTAGTCAATTGTATACAAATTGTAGTCAAAAGTCAAATCCCTAAATGCTCACCCGCGGCCGATATTCGCCCCACACCTGCCGCAGGACGCCGCAGATTTCGCCCAGCGTGCATTCGGCCTCCACGGCGCTCACGAACAGCGGCATCAGCGGCTCGTCAGAGACACGGGCGGCCGCCTCAATGCGCCCAAGCGCCGCCGAGGCCCGCTCGCCGTCGCGCCGCGCCCGCAGCGCCGCCAGGCGCGCCCGCTGCCGCTCTTCGATGGCCGGATCCACCGCCAGCCGCTCCAGCCCCCCCATTTCCTCATCTACGCGATACTCATTTACCCCGACCACGATCCGGTCCCCCGTCTCGATCTCCCGCTGGTAGCGGTAGGCCGCGTCGGCGATCTCCTGCTGGACGTACCCCTGTTCGATGGCCGCCAGCGCGCCACCCAGCGCGTCAATCTTCTCGATGTACGCCCGCGCTTGCCGCTCGACCTCGCCGGTGAGATACTCGACGACGTAGGAGCCGGCCAACGGATCCACCGTGTTGGCCACGCCCGACTCGTGGCCGATGATCTGCTGCGTGCGCAGCGCGATGCGCACCGACTCCTCGGTCGGCAGCCACAGCGCCTCGTCGCGGGAGTTGGTGTGCAGTGACTGCGTGCCGCCCAGCACCGCCGCCAGCGCCTGGAGCGTCACGCGGACCACGTTGTTCTGGGGCTGCTGCGCGGTGAGCGTGCAGCCAGCGGTCTGCGTGTGAAAGCGCAGCATCCAGGAATTGGGATTCCGCGCGCCAAAGCGCTCGCGCATGATCCACGCCCACAGGCGACGGGCAGCACGGTACTTGGCGATCTCTTCCAGGAAATCGTTGTGCGCGTTGAAGAAGAACGAGAGGCGCGGGGCGAACGTGTCCACGTCCAGCCCCGCGTCGCGCGCAGCCTGGACGTAGGCGATGCCGTTGGCCAGCGTAAAGGCCACCTCCTGGACGGCCGTCGAGCCGGCCTCGCGGATGTGGTAGCCGCTGATGCTGATCGTGTTCCACTTGGGGACCTCGGCGGCGCAGTAGCGGAACAGGTCGGTCACCAGCCGCATCGAGGGGCGCGGCGGGAAGATGTAGGTGCCACGGGCGACGTACTCTTTCAGAATGTCGTTCTGCACCGTGCCGTGCAGTTGGCGTGGCTCCACCCCCTGCTCCTTGCCGACGGCAATGACCATGGCCAGGAGAATAGCGGCCGGCGCGTTGATCGTCATCGAGGTGCTGACCTGGTCCAGCGGGATAGCGGCGAAGAGCGTGCGCACGTCGTCCAGGCTGCTGATTGAGACGCCGACCTTGCCCACCTCCCCCTCGGCCAGCGCATCGTCGGCGTCGTAGCCGATCTGGGTGGGGAGGTCGAAGGCGACCGAGAGGCCGGTCTGGCCCTGCTCAAGCAAGTAGCGGTAACGCGCGTTGGACTCTTCGGCGGTGGCATAGCCGGCGTACTGGCGCATCGTCCACAGCCGGCCGCGGTACAGCGTGGGCTGCACGCCCCGCGTGAACGGGTACGCGCCGGGGAAGCCCAGGTCGGTCAGGTAGTCCACTTCCATGTCGGCGGGCGTATAGAGCCGCTCGAGCGGGATGCCGGAGATAGTCTCGAACCGCTCCCGCCGCTCGGGGAAGCGCTCGAGGAGCGGATCAACGACGTTTTTCTCCCATTCCTGCCTGGCGTATTTCAGATCATCCTCCATTCTCCATTCTCCATTCTCCATCCTCCATTCTCCATTCTCCAATATTCACCTCTGCCCATACTCATACCCCGCCTCATACATTGCCACCACGTTCTCCGGTGGGCTGACGGCCTGAATGTTGTGGCACGGGGCCAGAATGTATCCCCCTCCCTGGCCCAGGACCTGGATGTTGACCATCACCTCTTCCCGCACTTCTTCTACGCTCCCGAAGGCGAGTGTATATTGGTTGTCCACGCCGCCGTGAAAGATCACCTTGTCGCCAAAGTCTCGCTTCAACCCCGCGCGCTCCATCCCCTTGCAGCGCCACTGGAGCGGGTTGAGCACGTCAATGCCAATCTCAATCATGTCGGGGACGATCTTTCTGACCGCCCCATCGCTGTGGAAGAAGGCGTAGGCGCCGGCCTGGTGGGCCAACTCGATCATCCGCTTCATTCTCGGTACAAAGAACTCCCGGATGGCCTGCGGGGAGATCAACAGGTCCTCCTGTGCCCCCAGGTCTTCGGCGACGTACGAGACGTTCACCTGCCCCGGGATCGCCTCGTAGATGCGCCGCGTGTTCTCGTAGCAAAAGTCGAACAATTTGTCCAGGCAGTAATGGACGAGGTCGGGTTTGAGGAGCAGGTCTACGTACGACTGTTCCATGCCGCGCAGGCTCTTGTAGGTCAGAAACGGCTCCGACCCGCCGCCCTGGATGGGGTACATCTCCCGGCCCTTGATCTGAGCGGGAATGGCCGAATAATCGAACCAGTCGGCGGCCGGCCACGAGTAGTCGCGTTCGATCTCCCCGACCGAGGTATATTGGGCCAGCGGATGGTAGACGCATTCGGAGTACACGCCGGTGCCATAGTCCACGTCCCTGTACCGGCATCCGTACATGTCGCAGCCGGGCGCGATAGGAGGGCCAACGTACCTGGGTCCGACCGTGACGACCCGGTCTATGTGGAGTTTCTCGAACATCTCCCACACCTCAGCGCACCCGAGATGCTTCATCACCTTCTGCGTCGCCTCGTCGGTGGCCCAATAGTCCATCGGCAGCCGGTCCGGCTTCTGGCGCTTGAGCACGGCCAGCCACCGCTCTTTGGGGGTCAACGTATCCTTGCACATAAAGCGGTCTCCTACCCTCCCGCAGGTTACAAACGACAATGAACAATGGGACAATGAACAATGAACAATGGCACACAGCGGCCTCCCATCCTCCCGCAGGTCACAAACGACAATGAACAATGGGACAATGAACAATGAACAATGGCACACAGCGGCCTCCCATCCTCCCGCAGGTCACAAACCTGCGGGAGGATGAGTACTACGATGGCGGGGCGGCACGGCGCAGCACCCGCGTGACCCAATCCTGCGCCGGGTGCGCCACGCGCTCCAGTTCGGCGACCACCGCTTCCACGTCGTAGGCCACGCGGCGGATCGTGACGGTGCAGCGGGTACCCTCGAAGTCGAGCAAGGCGTAGGCAGCGCGCGGGTCGCCGTCCAGCGGCAGGCCCACACTGCCGTCGTTGACCAGCCGGACGTCGCCTATGGTACGGTCCACGGGCCGATGTGTGTGCCCATACAGGACCAGACGGGCGTCCAGGCCCCCCAGGTGCACGCGCGCCTGGTCGTCAGGGGTGTCCGGGTAGACGTTGGCCTCGTCGTCGGTGAGGGCAGCGTGGACGGCAACGACGCGACCGTAGCCGGGCACCTCCATTTCCAACCGCAGCGGCAAGTCGCGCAGGAATTGATAGTCGGCGTAGGAGAGATGCTCCACCGTCCAACGGAAGTTGGCGTCACGTTCGGCCAGTTGGGCGGGCGCGCGCGCCCAATCGTCGGGCGAGCGGATCAGGAGGGCGGGCCGTCGCCCGCTGACCAGGTAGCGGTCGGTGTTGCCCTGGAGGAAGGCGACGTTTGGCAGCGCCCGCAGCCGCGCCAGCGTCTCGGCCGGCCAGGGGCAAAAGGCAGCCAGGTCGCCCAGCACCCAGGTTGCGTCAGGCGTGCCCTGAGACTGGAGGTCGGCCAGGACGGCTTCCAGGGCCAGGAGGTTGCCGTGGATATCAGAGAGAACGGCGAATTGTGTCATGACGTCGTCCATAGATCAATTCTCTCCTTCCCTACTTGTCCATAGAACGGCTCCCGGTACTGGCGCATCCAGTTGTATCTCGTTTCGTCCACGATGAGATCAGAAAGGACAACGTCGTACTCAAGGCCGATTTCGAAGCAATCTCTCTCTAGGCGTTCGCGTCGGTCGCCATCCGGTTCGCGCAACACTACGAACAAGTCTACATCTGACTCAGTGTCGAAGTCGCCACGCACCTTTGAGCCGTAGAGAATAACCCGCAGGACAGCGTTGCCATAGACTGCGCGTAGCCGGCGCAGATATTCCTGAATAGCTGCCCTTTCCCGATTGTTCAGATATTTCAGTGCTTGCTCATTCATTGTTTCCTCCCGACCTGAACACCTTGCGCACATTAGGCCAGTACAGTAGTCCCCAGACGAGTGCCAGGAACAACACCGTCAGCACCAGGTCGCGCGGGCGGGTCTGGCGGGCGTAGTCGGACGCATCGAGGAGCAGGTGGTTGACCCAGGCGTGAACCTGGTACAGCGTTGCCGCTGCCAGCGTGGCCCACCGGCCCCAGGGGTGGAAACGCAGGAGCCCTACGGCACATAAGATCAGCGCTATGCCCCAGACGCCCCCCGTCGCTGCCAGGTACGCCCAGGAGACCGTCATCGGCAAGCGAGGCAAGGCTGCAGCGTAATGCAGCGCCAGCACCATCCGCGCTAAATTTGCCAGCCCCAACGCCAGCCCCAGAGAGGCCAAAACGATCACCCATTTCTGGGAGCGGGTAAGGCGTCGCTTCTCCCGGTGCTTCTGGCGCAGTCTGATCACAGTACAGCCTCCTGCCGCAACCCAAGTGGACAAGATGGCATCTTGTCCTACATGACCCCAGCGGACTGAGTATACCACGTGCCAGCCTCATGGTCAAAGCGCCGTGCGACCACAAATAAACCCCCGAATCCATCTTCGGATAGATGACATCTTGCCGGTTTAGTGATACCATGAGGTAAATTCTATGGATCGGAGGGAGCGATGGAAAAGTCAATCCTGATCGGCAGCGGCAGCCTGACCCGCGCATCGCTGGCGGGGCAGGTGGCGATCGTCACCGGCGCGGGACGCGGCATCGGCTGCGAGGCGGCCCACGCGCTGGCCTGGTTGGGGGCGCGCGTGGTGATCGCCGAGATTGACAAGTCTACCGGAAAAGCAGCGGCGGAACGGGTCGCGCAGGAGATGGGCGCCGGCGCGGCGACGTTCATCCAGACCGACGTGGGCGACGAGCGCAGCGTGGAGCGCCTGGCGCGCCAGGCGCTGCGGGCGTACGGCAAAGTGGACGTCGTCCTCAACAACGCCACCGTATGGTCGTTCGGCGCGGTCAAAGACAATCCGATCCGCGACTGGGACGCCAGTTACCGCGTCAACCTGCGCGGGCCGGTGCTGCTGGCGCGGGCCTGCTTGCCGGGGATGCTGGAGCGGGACTATGGCGTTTTCGTCTGCGTTTCGTCTGTCGGCGACAAGTACATGGGAACCTACGAGGTACACAAGGCCGCGCAGGTCCACCTGGCCAGGACGCTCGACGCCGAACTGGAGGGGACAGGGGTGTGCGCTTTCACCATCGGTCCCGGCCTGGTGCCCACTGCCAGCGCTCAGGCCGGGGTAGAACTCCTGGCCCCGCTGTACGGTAAGACGGTCGAGGAACTGTGGGCCATGAATGCCGAGCACACCCTCTCCGTCGAGGCGGCGGGGGCCGGGTTTGCCGCCGCGATTGCGCTGGCCTCCCGCTTCCGCGGCCAGGAAATCTCCTCCAGACAGGCACTGATCGCCGCCGGGATTGACTTTGCGGGCCAGGAGCAAGAGGCGGCCGGCGTCGCACTGACCGCAGAGGAAACCGGCCAGGCCCTGGCGCTGTGCCGGGACGTGCGCGCCACGCTGGCCGCGCAGGTGAACGGCTGGGGGAAGCGCTCCTCGTTCGAGCGGCAGTGGGTACAGCGCGACTTTAAGAGCAACGCCGGGATGCCGGCTGAGCAATGGCTGGAAACGCTGGAGCAGTTGGAACATCGCCTGGAGGCCGGCGACCTGGCTGCGGTCGCCAGGCTGCGCGCGCCGCTCGAACGGCTGGCCTGCTACTACGAGCATTACCAGGAGCTGGCCCGAGGCTACGTCAAAGACCCACAGGTACTCGAGGAGCAGTTGCGGATCGTGCGCGGCTACCAGGAGGCCGCCGAACGGTTGGCGGCGCTCGTCAGCGGCGGGAGGTGAGAGCAATGGGTACCATCCAATGTTCGAGCCACCCCACGTGATCGAGACGACGGAGAAGCCACCTGTCGGTGGGCGCTTTGTGTCCATGACCCGCATGGAGCCCGAGGGCAGTGGGACCCACGTTCACTGGCGTATGGACTACGCCCTCCCAGGCGGGTTCGTCGGCCGCGCGATAGACAGGCTGTTCCTGGGGGCTGCGTTCGAACGCACTGTCCGACAGTATAACGAGAACTTTAAGGCGCTCGCCGAGGGAAGAACACCGCCGCACGTTTCAAGGATGCCCGGCAGGGACGTGCAGGAGGCTGACCATGTTTGAGCAGGGGTTGGCCTGGTCGGTGCATTGGTGTATGCCGCCGGGCTGTGGCTGCTGTGGAGGACACACGCCAACCCGGGGCACGACTGAACGCCCACGCTGCAACTCCGGGAGGGCCATACACTCGTCACCAGCGGCGTATACCGCCATATCCGGAAAGGACTTTGACGCGGTCTGGATACAGTTGCATCTCTACAATAGCTGATCCAGCAGCTCCACCATCGCTTTATCTCCACCCGCGGGTGGAACCCAGTCCACCTGGACGACCTCGACTTCCTGCTCTTCCAGGCTTTCGGCAAACTTTTTCAAGCCCAGGTTAATGGCGACAATGGGCTCGTGCAGCAGCTCATCAATCCTGGTTGGCATGGCAGCCTCCTATCTGTGCTTCAACAGTTCACCGCAGAAGTATGCCGCCTTGGCGTTGCTGCGGAACACCACCACGCCAGAATCCTCGAGCATCTTGACTTGCCGGCTCACATCCTGGGGGTCACCCTCGGTCCCGCTTATGGAGGCGACCACCGCCAGAGAGCCACGGCGCTGCCGAGCAACCTCTCTGGCCTCCAGGATGGCATCCAGCAACTCGCCCCCAGGATCCATGGAGGCGTTATAACCCAGGATGAAATCGAGTAGCAGAATGGCCACCTGTGGATCGCGGCTTTCGACCAGGATGCGTTGCTTACGCCAGGTGCTATCGATCATAGGATGCGGCTTGCCCACGGTGTAATAATCAGCGCCCATATCCACGACGGTGTGCTCGAGGCTGTGGTCGGGATTGGCGAGCCTGGTTTTCTGATCGAGCGGGGCATTCGAATAGACCGCGATACCGGCATCCTGCAGGATCTGCTGGGACTGGTAACAGAAGGTGCCGCCGGCAAACAGGCCGCGCAGGTATTGCTGCTCGGGTGACCAACCGGCTTTTTCTCGGGTGGCCCATGCCAGTTCTTCTGGGGTGAGCAGATTCGGTAGAGAGGTTGGCTTTCCGCCAGCCCTCTCGATGGCGAGATAGACGGCTTCATCAATCGTGCGGGCGCATTGGAAGACGGTACTTGCACCATTCAGCTCGACGCGTGTACCCAGGAGGCAGCCGATGGCCGGTTTTCTGCAAATCTTGAAGCGCTCAATGAGTCTTTCCAGCGTTCTGGCGCCCGGGGGCTTGGAAATAACGGCGATCACCTGTGTCTGGGGATCCGCTTCGAGGGCCTCCAGCGCGGTGAAGGTGGTTGTCCCGCCGATTGTGTCGGACAGGTCGTGGCTGCCGGTGCCGATGGCGTGGGAGATACCCAGGCCGGCGTTATGCACCTGGCTGGTGAATTCCTGCAGGCCGGTGCCGGCCGCACCGATCGCCCCGATGGGACCCTTGCGCACGACGTTGGCGAACCCGAGGCCCACGCCGCCGATCAGGCTGGTGCCACAATCGGGCCCCATGACGAGCAGCCTCTGTTGAGCCGCGAACTGCTTGAGTTCGAGCTCTTCCTCGACCGGGACATTGTCGCTGAACAGGAAGACGTTCAAGCCGGCTGCGAGCGCTTTGTGGGCCTCGCGGGCTGCGTACTCGCCAGGAACGGAGATCACCACCAGGTTGGCCTTGGGCTTGTAGGCCAGTCCATCCTCAAGTGTATGCAAACTGGAGATGGGTGCGCCTTCCAGGCCGGCCTGCAGCCACTCGTCGAGTCTGCCCAGTACTTCATCCACGATGCGGGGAGACTCGGCGATCACGGCGACGATCAGGTCGTTGGGCTGGGCGGCGTCTATCTGGGCGTCCTGGATGCCGATATCGGACAGGAGCCGCTTGTTGTTGGCGCTGCCCATCAGCACGGCCGTCTGCTGAACGCCTTGAACTTCTGAGAGGCGCTTGTTGATTCCCATCAGGAACAGGGAATCATAGTATTGGTTTTTTCGGATGACGAACCCGGAGGCCATAAGTATTCTCGCTTCATAGCGCGGCAGAGCCGCAAATGAACAATGTCCCAATGAACAATGAACAAATCTAACCACAAAGAATTGAATCTTGGTGCTCTTTGTGCTTTACTAATCCGAGCAGTTGCCTTCAGTGGACATTGTATCTTTTGGCGAATGCGGTGAGCGCCTTCTTAAAGCACTCGAGTGGAGCGCGCACCAAACCGGCGCCGATGATTGGGTAGCCGGGATCTTTGTGGGCGATGGCGGTATCAATGATGGGGGTGATGCCCGTTTGCACCACCTTGCGAATGTCAATCCCAATCGCGGTGCCGGCAAAGCCCAGAGCCGGCATGCGGTAGGTGGGATGCACGGTGACCGTGATCTTTCTCATCTCGCGGGAATACGCCAGCGCTTCTTCAGGCGTACCACCGACCAGGCTGAGGATGCCCGGAGCGCCCCCAAGCACAAATCCACCCCATCCGACGGTTTCGGTGATGGCGGAATCGCCCATATCCAGGCCGGCGTCAGCGGCGGAGTAGCCGGGCACGTAGAGGCCGTTCACGGCCGGGGCAGGGGCGGTGAACCATTCATCGCCCAGGCCACTGACCTGAATGCCAAATTCAATGCCGTTGCGCGCCATGGCGGTGACCACCGTACTGTACTCGATACCGCGCGCGGGATCGGCGATGGCCTTACCGCTGGCCATGGCCAAGCCGAGGAAAAGCAGGTTATGGTTGGTTATATAGTGGATGGTTTTAATCAGGCTCTCTTTGGGTACGCCCGCCTCAATCATGGGGACGACCATCGCATTGGCAAACAGGCTCGAGGAGGCGCTATGCCGGTTGTGCAATTCATCGCCCATTTGCAGGGCCATGGCAATGATCGGCTTCAGATTGAGCCCACCTGAGTGGCGCAGGCCCATGCGCAGGGAGGGCGCCCACACGTCCCGCCAGGAACGCAGATTGTCCAGCGCCGCGGCGGAATAGTCGCCAAACTGCTGCCGCCCCTCGACGTTGCGGCAATAAGCGCGATTGCCATAAGTCTTATTTTCCACCACAAAAACGGGCAACGAAGGAGAAATCGTCCCCGCCATTGGCCCCACGGCCTGGTGATGGTGGTTAGGTTCCAGGCGAATGGCGCCTTCATCCAACGTGGATTTGGCTTCCTCGGGCGTCCTGGCCCAGCCCTCATACAGCACCATCCCTATGAGCGCGCCCTTCTGGGCGCCACACATGTTCTGCCACTCAATGGGTGGACCAGAGTGGGTGATCATCTTGCCCTGCATGCCGGGGATGACCTCGCCGGCGGGTGCGATGTCCACGAGTACGGGTTCGCCCGTGGTCAGGCGACGTGCGGCTTCTTCATTGGCTGACTCGATCTCTTGTTTGATGTCCATAGGTTTCCTTTCCCCAGTTGGGGCATCGGCAGAGGGGAGCTCCTGCTACCCTCCCGCAGGTTACGATTGACCACGCTAGCGGGCTTGAACGCTGGTCGAGATGCGCTCTTGCCCGCCGTAAGCCGTCCGAACCTGCGGGAGGGTGAGCAGTTACGTGCAGTTTTACTTGGGCTGGCCAACCACGCCCTTGACAAACCAATCCACGTTACCCATCTGGTCATCGGTGAGGGTTTCCCCTTCTGCAACGCGGACAGTTCCGGCCTGATCTACGACGGGGCCCTGGAAGATCACCAGGTTACCCGCATTCAAGTCCGCCACCAGTTGGTTGACTTGAGTTTTCACGTCGTTGGGCACTTGCGGGCCAAAGGGCGCGAGTGCCATGCAGCCTTCACCAATGCTGCAGCGGATGAACTGTGGTGTCCAGGTACCATCAATCACGGACTGGGCAATCTGGGTCATGAGCTTGCCAAAGGTGAAGCCCGTGCCCGTGATCCAGTATTGGGGAGCGAACTGCTGAGCTGCCAGTGACTGGAAGCCAATGGAATAGACACCGCGCGCCTCGGCGGCCTGAATGACCGTGCCTGGCGCATCAACGTGCATGGTGATCACGTCCACGCCCTGGTTGATGAGCGCATCCGTGGCTGCCGCTTCCTTGGCGCGGTCTGACCAACTGCCCGTGAACGTTACGATGGTCTCCGCACTGGGGTTCACGGACTGTGCACCGAGCTCGAAGGCATTGATGAAAGTCAACGTCCAGCCTAATGGCATGGCGGCCACAAAGCCCAACTTGTTGCTCTTGGTCATCAAACCCGCGGCTACGCCCATTATATACCAGGCGTCGGGAACCTTGGCATAAAAGTTGGCAAAGTTGTCAGCCATCATCCAGCCGCCCGCATGCTCAAAAATAACGTCCGGGTGCTTTTTGGCCACATTCATGGCGGGTTCCTGGTGACCGAAGCTGGTGGCGATGATCAATTTTGCGCCTTCCTGGATCATGGTTTCCATGGTGGTCTCTGCGGCGGGCCCCTCGTAGACGTTCTCGGCTTCGAGGATCTCGACGCAGGGGATGCCATTTTTCACTTCCATCAGGCTATCGTGCAAGGCCTGATTGTATCCCGCATCGTTGACCGAGCCCACGTAGAGCGCGCCGATGGTCAAGCAAGGCGCAGCCTCGGTTGGAACCTCAGTAGGAGCGACGGTTGGAGCGACGGTAGGAACGGCAGTTGGCTCCACCGGCGCAGCGGTGGGTGCGGGGGTGGGAGTGGCCGCCGGAGCGCAAGCCGACAGCAGGATTGCGGCGCACATCGCGACAGCCAGGATGGAATACAGGTGCTTGCCTTTCATGTTCTTCTCCTTTCGTAAATCATTGAGCAACTGCTCAGGGGAGCAACTTTTGAGATGTGAAACAGATGGTTTCAGTAAGGTAATGGTCTTACCGGGAAACACCCCCTTTCATTCGAAACCGGTCGAATCTGTACGTTCTATTGTTCGGTACCCTGGTACACCCTTCCCAGACTGGCCGGCGCGGCATGCTTGCGTGTGCCGCCCCAGACGATGAGCACCAGAAGCGTCAGAACGTAGGGGAGTGTATCCAGCAGGAAAGGGGAAATTGCAATGCCACTGGCTTGCAGGAGCAGTTGAAATGCCACTGCGCCGCCGAAGAGCAGGGCCCCTGCAATGGCGCGCGCAGGATGCCATTTGGAAAAGATCACCAACGCCACAGCAATGAAGCCACGGCCGGCGGTCATGAATTCAGCCCAGGTCATGGTCCAGGCGATGGACAAATGCGCGGCCCCCAGACCGGCCAGGAGACCGCCAAAGAAGAGCGCCTGATACTGGATCCGATGTGGGTTGCGACCGGCCGCAAAGGCGGTATTGGCATTTTCGCCGACGGCGCGCAGGCTGAGCCCCCAGCGCGTGCGAAACAGGAGCCACCAGATCAGCATGGCCATGGGGACGACCAGGTAGATCAGGAGGTCGAATTTGAATTGTGACGTGTTCAGGGCTGGAATGCTGGCCAGTCCCGGCAGCATGAAACGGGGCAGACCATTGATCCGCGCTCCCACGTACGGCTTGCCGATCAGGGCGCTCAGGCCAAAGCCGAAGAACATGACCGCCAGTCCACTCGCCAGTTGATTGGCGCGGCGCGTGATGACCAGAAAGCCAAACAGCAGGTTCATCACACCGCCCGCCAGCATGGCTGCCAGCACACCGATGTAGGGATTTCCGGTTTGTGAAGTGACACCAAAGCCGGCCGCAGCGCTGACCAGCAGCACCCCTTCGAGGCCAAGATTGACGATGCCGGCCCGCTCATCCAGAATTTCACCCAAAGTTGTGTAGAGCAAGGATGTACCAGAAAAGATCGCACTGGATATGACCCCAAGGATAGATAACAGACTCATGCGCTCTTTCCCTTCACCAACAAGGCCGGGCGTGCAAGGACGACGAACAACGTGATGGCCAGGAGAATATTGACCACAGCAAAAGGCAGCCCTTGATTGATCTGCAAGATATCACCTCCAGACGATATCAGGGCGACTACAAAGGACATGACCAGGATGCCGATGGGGTTACCACCGGAAAGCCAACTGATCAGGAAACCCACGTAACCAAATCCCGGGGAAAATCCCGGCCTGAGCCGGCCATGGATGCCAGAAATCTCTGACATGCCCGCCAGGCCAGCGATGGCGCCGCCGAGGCACATGACGACGACGATATATAGCGTCAGTGGGATGCCATTTCTACGTGCAGCCTGGGGATTGCCACCGATCGCACGCATTTCCAGTCCCCAGCGGGTGTACTTCAATATGAACCAATACAAGACTAACAGCACCAAAGCAAGGATCAATCCGAGATGCACACGCGTGCCAAAAAAGGTTGGCAAACGAGCGGCGGGGACAAAATCAACCGTTTGCGGGTAAAGCGAATTGAAGGGCGAACGCCAGGGACCGTAGATGAAAAATGTAACCACCGAGGGCGCCACATAGTTCATCAATAGGGTGGTGATCGTTTCGTTGACCAAACCGCGCGCGCAAAAAAAAGCCGGGATAAACGCCCACAAGCCGCCGCCGATCATGCCCAGCACCATCATGAGAGGTAACAGGATCCATGAGGGCAAGGGGGCGAAGGTGAGGGCCCCCCAGGTGGCCAGCCAGGCGCCCACGTAGAGCTGGCCCTCGGCGCCGACGTTGATCAGCCCCACACGAGAAGGAAGCGCCACGGCGATGGCGGTGAAGATCAAGGGGATCATCTTGACGATCACTTCGGAAAAGCCGTAAGCCGACCCCAGGGTGGATGAAAAAGTATCTCGAATTGCCAGCATAGGATCTTTACCGGCGACCAACAAAATCACGCCAAATAAACCGAACGCCACCAGGAAAATGATCAGGTAGCGCACAATGACCAGCAGGACGTTGAGACCAGGTAAGGAGGTTCGGGAGGGTGGTTCAGTTGTGTGCGGCATGTTGAACCTCGGATCCGGTCATGAGGTGCCCCACTTCGTAGACATTCGTTTCCTCGGGTTTGAAGGTCCCCACGATTTTTCCGCCATACAGGACAATCAAGCGATCGCTGAGTGTGAACAATTCTTCAAGGTCCTCCGAGATGAGCAGCACACCGGCGCCGCTTTGGCGTGCCTGGAGCAGTGCCTGGCGGGCGGCGATGGTGCTCTGCACGTCCAGGCCACGCGTGAGGTAAGAGGCGATGATCAGGTGCGGGTGATGGGTCATTTCCCGGACAATGACCATGCGCTGTAGGTTCCCGCCCGAAAGCGAGCGGGCGGGTACGTACAGGGAGAAAGAAAACCCCAACTTTTTCAACGTATCTTCGGTATCCGTTTTAACGGCCTGCCAATCCATTGCCAGTCCCCCCAGGCGGGCGTAGCGCCAGGCGTTGGTCAGCGCCATGTTTTCCAGTACAGTCATGAACGGCGCGGTAGCCATCGTCAATGGGTTTTCCGGGATAAAGGCAACCCCGCTTTTGCGAACCGCTTGAATGGAGCGGTTGGTGGTATCTTCGCCAAACAAAAACTTGGTTCCCCGGATGCACCTGACCAATCCGAGGACGACGTCGCCCAACTCCTTCTGCCCGTTCCCAGAGACGCCGGCAACGCCGACGATCTCGCCAGGGTAGATCTTTAAGTCAAGCGCTTTCAAACTGGTTTCCGCACCTTCGCCGCGCGTCTCCACCCCACGCAGTTCCAGCAGAGGGGATACGGATTCATCCGCGGCTAACTTTTGGCTGACCTGCAGGCCGGCCAGTCCTTTCTCGAACATCATCGTCACCAGCGTGTCCTCACTGGCTTTGGATCGTGGCAGGGAGCCGGCGACACGGCCACCGCGCAGCACCGTGATGCGGTCAGCGCATTCCAGCACCTCTTTCATTTTATGGGTGATCAGGACAATGGCATAGCCATCCTGGCGCAGGTTGTCGAGGACGCGGAATAGCGCTTCTACCTCGTGTGGTGCCAGCACCCGCGTGGGCTCATCCAGGATCAGAATGCGTGCATTAGAGAGCAGCAGCTTCAGGATCTCGACCTTCTGTTGTTCGCCAATGGAGAGTTGGGAAACCAGCGCTTGTGGATTGACTTGCAGGTTGTAGCGCTCCGAGAGACCGTGGATGCGTTGGTAGATCGCTTTGATATTCAGAATCACCTTGAGATCCTGAAGGAACAGGGCAATGTTTTCTGTCACACTAAAGGCCGGGACGAGCGTGAATTCCTGAAAAAGCATGCCGATACGCATGGCACGGGCATCGTGTGGCGAGCGAATGGCAACAGGCTCACCATGCAACAGAATCTGGCCGGAGTCAGCCCGGTAAAAGCCATAGAGGATCTTCATCAGCGTGCTTTTGCCAGCGCCATTTTCTCCCAGCAGGGCGTGAACTTCGGAGCCATAGACGTCCAAGTCAATGTGGTCGTTGGCCAGCACGCCAGGGAAGGCTTTGGTGATCCCGCGCATGGAGATCAAAGGCGTCCGAGTTGTTGGGCGCCCATGCGATGCGACAAAGTCTGTCGTTTCGTGATTCTGGTCAGCCATTCGGAGATTCCTCTTGCGTTGCAATTGCAGTATAATGCAATCTGGCGCAGAAGTCAATAGCGCGTATTCATTCGCGTCAAAGGACATGAACACAAAGCTTATCGCACGTTATGCCATCCGTGAGGCCATGGGGATTGTCGGTATGGGCGTGGCTCTGTTCTGGTCAGCCGGGCAGATTGGCTGGTGGCCTGCCTGGGCATCTATAGCTGTGATGTTGGCCTGGATCACGGCGACGGCCATCGTCATCTTCCGCTTCAACCCAGACCTGCTGGCTGAGCGCCTGGGGCCTCGCAAGGGGGCTAAACTTTGGGACACAGCCATCATGAGCATCCTTGGCCTCACGCAGTTAGCGCGATATATCGTCGCCGGACTTGATCAGCGTTATGGCTGGACGGGCGGCTTTCCTTTAGCTGCTCAAATTGCTGCGTTGACTGTGTGTGTCCTGGGCTATGCCCTGTTCGTCTGGGCTACAGCCTCCAACACCTTCTTCTCGCAGATCGTTCGCATACAGTTCGAGCGTGGCCACACTGTCGCTACCGGCGGCCCGTACCACTATGTGCGTCATCCGGCTTACG
>Ga0315285_10002544_pt1 | contig 19036 bp, 12 predicted proteins | sample YL17G09_36_MG_FD_203698 | JGI IMG/M metagenome (GOLD analysis project Ga0315285, IMG submission 203698) | Sediment microbial communities from Yellowstone Lake, YNP, Wyoming, USA - YL17G09_36 | ecosystem: Environmental > Aquatic > Freshwater > Lake > Sediment | place: USA: Wyoming | collected...
TGTAAAAAGTCACCATCAATAATCAGTAACTTCACACCATTTTCTGTTGTTGAACGATGTGAACTTACTTCATCAGAAACAACGTATGTCATCCCTTTCTTTAAAAGAAACTTTTCCCCGTCTTGAAGTTCACTTTCAAACTCCCCCTCCAAACAATGAACAATATGACCTTTCTTACACCAATGATCAGCAAGATAACCAGGAGAATATTCAACTATTCTCATTCGTAGTCCATGCAATTGAAGTGTTTGCCAAAAAGCAAGCCCTTTCTCCCCTTTATGTTCTATTTTTGGAATCAACGTCCAGTCTATTAATTGAAAGGGAATGTCCTTCGTATTCATCTTAATCTCACCTCTTTTAAAACTATACTCTAGTAATAAAACTATGCGCCGGAGCGTGCTCCGTTCTCTCTTATCGTTTATCGTCACAGTTAAAACAATAGAACCGTTCGAAATCGTAGCTTACCTTCATCTCGTTCTGACCGAAGGTCTTTCCACAACTGGCACAATTACTTGTATTTTGTTTCTGATTGTTCTTTGATTTGTGTTGCATCTCCCTCACCATCCACGTTGGTTCTTGGTTGAAGTTCAGCAAGTATGGAGCTGCAGTATATATCCCTTTTCATCTGGTTTTTACCAGCGGATGAAAAACAGTCCATTGCCTCTTTCTTGCTGATTTTATCCCTTACAAAATATTAAATAATGTATCATGGATTAGTACGTAGGGAGTAGAATCAATGATGAAGAAACTGATAGGTTTCATTCTGTGTATGCTGTTGATGTTCACACCAGTTGTCCTTGCGATAACTACAGGAAATGAAAGGGAAACTCTTCCCAAGCTTCCTGGTCAACAGATTTCTGTTTCCTTAACGTCTCCTCAGTCAGACTTGCGCGATGGGTGGGGACTGCAATGGAGCCATGCCTATGGTGGCATGGGGCATTCCCAGCTGGCGCAGCCGGTAGGGGATATCGATGGGGATGGAGTCAATGAAATCATTGTTGGTGGATACGAAAATTCAGGGATGTGCCACATCCTCTCGTATGATGCCGCACAACAAACATATATCGAGGAGTATGCGTGGTATGTTCCCGGTGGTTCGTATCATATCCCAACTGGTGCATGTATGATCGACCTGAATGAGGATGGCTCGCTTGAATTCTGTGTTTCATGGGGTTTTACCGGTGCTGATGGGGTGTATGCGTACACCTGGGATGGGACGACGCTCACGACCCTTGATCGGTATGACGGTTTCGGTGTTGATTTTCTCTATGATGTCTACGCATGTGATTATAACGATGACGGTCATGTGGAAGTCATTGTCTCGAATGCTCCGAATATGGGGACGAGCGGGAAGCATGTGTATGCACTCCGATGGGAGATTGATCATTTTGTTGCAGAGGCGTTTTGGGCGTGTCCCGGTGGAGCGAGCTGCGAATGTCCTATGGTCTGGGGTGGCGATGTCGATAACGATCAGAAAACTGAGATCATCGCAGACGTATCAAACAATGATTATTTCACTGCAGGAACCTGGGCATTGAACTGGAATGCTGATACGCAGGACTGGGATGCTGTACCGGTCTGCACGAATTACGGTGATGCGACAGTCTATGGTGATGGGATTGCGGACGTGGATGGCGACGGGACCCCAGAAATCGGGGTCGGAAGCTACGGTGGCACCCCATCTGGATGGCTCTTTGAATGGAACGGAACCGGATACGAGAACGTCTGGCATGGAGAATACCCGGGAGGAGAACCGGTCATCGAATCGGTGGCACTCGGGGATGCGGATAACGATGGAAACCAGGAGTTCGTCTTTGGAACGCAGCAGGTCCATATCATTGGATGGAATGGGGAAACCTATTATGAAAAAGCGACCCTGACTGATCCGCAGTCCATGCTGGCAGGGATGAACATCTGCGACTTCGACACCGACGGACTTAACGAACTGAAAGCATGTGAAATCATTGGCGGGACCGGAAGCGAATTCATCTGGAAATATCATATCACCGATACCATTCCACCGGTGACGACCTGCGCCTTAGCAGGAGAGATGGAAAGTGGCATCTATGTCAGTAACGTGACTGTGACCTTGACTGCGACCGATAACGGGTCTGGTGTGGATTACACGAAATACAAACTCGATGTTGGCGCATGGATGACGTATACTGCACCATTCATGGTCTCAGAAGATGGGAACCACACCGTGCTGTTCTACTCCGTAGATAGAAACGGAAACACGGAACAACAAAAAATTTGTGTCTTTACCATCCAACAACATCCCTTGATCAATCTTACGGTAAAAGGCGGCAAAGGCGTCTCAGTAGTAATCGAAAACAAAGGTCTGCTGCCGTTGAACAAAGTACCCTGGCGTATCAACCTCAGCGGTGGCATCATCCTTAAAGGCAAGGTAAAAACTGGGCTGATTCCTCAACTCGTTCCTGGCCAAGAGAAAACCTTAACCTCTTCAGTGCTCGGATTCGGAAGGATAACCATCACGGTCACCGTTGGTGACGTGGAAAAGACCGCAAAAGGATTCGTCATCCTACTCTTTGTAGTAGGAGTAAAATAAATCCATTCTCTTTTTTTCCTGTTTTTTTCTCTATCGAAATGATGGGTCTGGGCTTAAAAGTCTGGGAGGAAAGAAATGCAAAAAACATTCCTAAGAGCCCAAACCCAATTATTAATATATGCTTCAAGTAGATAAATTTAACGGATATTTGTACTAACGGTTTAACATCATTATTATACTCTCTGAACCAGTTACCAGTGAACCACTTGATAGTAATGAATGCAAAGCGCCCTATGACTTCCTTTCCAGAACTATCGAATCCTTTTTTCAACCAACCTGATCGTATGCAATAAAAGAGAGCTTACCAATCAAGAGGTCCCCAGTTACGGCTTTTACAATTTGGACACACGTATGTTACACGCCCCTTCTCGTCTTGGATCTTCATCGGGGCGACAAATTTCATTACGCGTTTTTTGCATTTGTGAAAATTAACCATTATAAAGAAAGAACGACTCTGACTTAAAAAATATTTTTGCGGATGAGCATTCTCCTCATCAAACAGGCAGACACTCCTGTAAATTACTTTTTAAAGAGATGACGTAATTATGCGCGTGCATGGCTACGGTGAATCACATGCCAAAAAAGACGACCAAGCAAAAAATCAAACCAGCTGAACAGAATACCCAGGCACGGGAAACAAAAATACTGAACGTGATCTGCAACACCTCCCTCTTGCTCATGTCTGCGGTCACGGAGGCATTTTCAGAGATGTTTACCAAACTGTCAAAAGAAATGATCACTGCCATCACCACAAGCCTCGATAACTCAGAAGACGCCACAAAAGACATCCACAAAAAAACGGACAGCCTACAAAAAGAACTCCCTCAACAAATACGAGAGCAGCTGCTCGCGATGAAAACAGACATCACCACACAGCTCCAAGAAAAAAAAGAAACACTCGGTACCCTACTCACTGATCCACGATTCGACGACGGAATAACAATCGTCGAACGCTACGAGTTTGGTCTCCCCGCACTGACCCAAGACCTCGATGAACGCCCCCTTCTCGGGTACATCGCCCTCCTGCAGGCAAATGATCCACGGTTCACCACGATGTTCCAAGAGCTTCTGGAATGGATGAAAAACCTACCGCACCCCTAAAAGAAACGATGATAAAAAAAAGGAAAGAGAGAGGGGCTTACGAATAGCCACCGATTTGCAGACTCGGGTCCCCTAACAGCTGCCATTGTTGCACGGTCTTCTGATCAATACCATCCCAGCCATGGTCATACCGCCAATAGTTATATTCAAAGGTCTTAAAATTGGTGATATAGCTGGACAGTGCTTGGCTATACGCCATGCCCAGGACCGTCTGATTTTCTACTCCGTACTGTCTGAAAAACTCGGTGTTCAACCACCCGTCACCGGTACCAATGGTACACACATCGCCTTCCGAGCCCCAGCCATAGCCGGTGTTCCCAGTCGTTGCAATCGCACCGGTATGAGGCATTTTCACCATGTACCAGCCCCAACATTCGGGAAGCGGTGAACCATACGTGAACATGTTCATTGGAAGTAAACCATCCAGAAGCGAAGGAATCAACGAAACGCTGAACATGCTGTTATGACAGCCACCAACGCACACCACCGGCAGTTTCTCCGTGTTTGTTAATTTCCGCATGGGGAGGACTGGAAATTTGATGAAGGGAAAGTATCGTGACGCCTGCATGACGAGAAGTCCTGCGACCTGACCGTATCGTCTGTTTCCCGGTATGCCAGGATAATGATCTCCCCACCATCCTGGACTCCCATGACCAGAGAAATACGCAAGACCATATCCTTTGCTGAACTCGTTGATGACGTCGGACTGATCAAACCATTTCCCGTTGGAGGTGAACACACTGTTCTTTTCAAAATCATCGGAAATGTAGGTCAGGGCGCCCCCACGTCCATGGAGCGTTTTTTCACCAACGACCCATTCCCCCTCATAGTAGTTCTCGAGGTGCTGGCGGGTGGCGTCAAAGACGGTTGCTCCGGTCCCATTTTGTATCCAGACCGCAAGGTCCGTGAGATTCCCGTATGGTTGGGGGTCATAGGATTTTCCCCGGATGGTCAGCACACCGTCCACATAGGAGATGTTCGCCCACCAATACAGATCATTACAATATGCTTCCCCATCATTGGGTGTATAGGTATAATCGCTGTTGCCGAGGGTGTTCCCATTTGAAATCGAGACGATTTCTGCAATAGGCGGCGCGGGATAGCCATTTTGGAGTGCAGGGTTGAGGTTGTCATCATGGTTGAAGGTAATGTTCGTCGCAACGGTTTTATCCAAGGTGATGTGAATAACATCGATAGGGCCTTCTTCTAACTCTGGGTTAAAGCTTGATGCAGAGATCGTGTATTCCCCATTCGGCAGCCCGGTGGTGTCCCATTGGATGTTCCAGTCTTCTTGGTCAAGAAACCCATCTCCCGATACCACCATGATTCTCTTAAACCAGCTTGGGTCAGCAGGTTGTTTTTCATAATTAATGATTTTGTCGATTACGTTTTTTGCTTCCATCATGTTTCTGCACGCAAGCCTCCCAAACGCAACATCAGGATACAGATCCAGCTCATCACGCAGCAAGCCGGACCATTCCGCAAACACACCGTTTCCGTTGGAGTCCCAGTTGTCAAACACACCGCCTTCCTTGTAGATATCTGCGTAGTAAAGATCGGAGATATAGCCAGGCTCATCGCTGGTGAAGTTAAAATGCTCATCACCATCCCATTGGAAGTTCGAATACCGGATCGGCAGATACCATGCTTTGGAACCTTGATTCACATCATCTTTTGCTTTTGCGTATATATTTGATTTCAACCCACCAAACAGAAGAACGTATTTCACTCCCCATGTTTCCAGTGCATCCTTAATGAAATATTTTATTTGCTCAGGTTTATCGACGCCAGAGTATTCTGCGTAAATATCCTCGGTTGTTTTGAGAACCGTCGAAACACCCATACTGATCTTATGATCGACCAGCCTCTGAACCTCTGATGAAAATTTCGATGGGCTGATGATGACAAGATCATAGGTACTTTTTGCAGGGAATACATCACCAGCTGGTTGCTGGTACTGGATGACCATAGTAAATTTCTGTGCAACCTGCAGCTCACCGGTGGTGGGTCGATAGTGCACAGGGAAAAGATTGACAGTTAAGTGGGTGATATGCTCGCTCTTCGCGTTTATCCCACAACCAACATGAAACCCATACCACGCCTCAGGGTATAAGTCATCGCTCGTATACACCCGTGCATCTTTCTCAGATCGGGAAACAGTATTCGGTTGTGGTGTGTAGGGGGCTGGTGCCGGTGCTGGTCGGATTTCTTTTGACAACGTCTGTTCTTGAATCCCCACTGGTTTAACGGTCACCTCCACATTGGTGGCACCAAATGGTAATTCGTAGTGTTTTAACACCCGTGGAACCATCGGTTGACCAGGGTTCATCAGATACAACTCCTGTTCACTCAGACGAACGGTCAGGTAGTCGGACTCACTTTCAATAATCTGTACTGACGAGACATCGATTTGAACGACTTCTTTAATGGTTCCTGTCGATACCGTACCGGTGTCGTGAACGTTGCTTGCTACAGTTCCAAACCCGCTTGCAATAAAAATTCCTACAAAGAGTATACCGAGCCATTTTCTCATAACTTACGCCCCTTATCCAATGATACTATTATTGACTAATTAGTATATAAACCATGCTCCTTTAGAAGGACACATTCTATCTGACAGATAAACATAGGTGGGGATTATTTATCCCCAAATGGATGAGGAAATTACACCCACGCCTCCCATGAACTGAGGGGTCCATAGGTGTAAAGTCTGGGAGGTTAAAGCAAAATGAGGAAAGAATGCTCTAACAAAAACTTCCTATAAACCCCGACACATAATAAATCATAATGATAGATAAATTTTCGTATACTCACTTAGAATCCTGTTCACAGGTGAAGAATCAAAAAGTAACGGCACAAAAAGAGAAAAAGGAGAAGAATTATCACCCACGCTTGCACAAATAATCTAGCAGCCATATACTCATAATCGTAATAGGTGAAATCAGTTCCTCCACCGTGAATAAGGCAGTGATTATTAGAAAAATTTAATAACCTAATAATAATATAAAAATAATACATAGTACTGAAAAAAATTTCCTTGAACCATAACGACACAGGAGGAAAACGATGAAGATAAAAAAACCAAGATTTCTGAGTATAGTGATATGTGCCTTTTTTCTATTAGATACTATGATGCTGTCTGCTCTCGCTTTGGCGGAAGACACGGGAGGAACTATCCATAATAATGGATTTACTAAAGGTGTCTCCTGGAAACCAGTTGTTCCACTGAAGAAAACAACGTTTGTCAATTTCGATGAGAACGGAATTCTTGACGATTACGCGTATCTCGCAGCAGTACCGACTGCTGTTTTCCATGACCCTGAAGGAAACCGTCTCTTCTCCAACCCCTTATTATTCTATCAAGACGAATATCCCGTGAAAGAAGACAAGGATCGCTCTTTAAACGCCCATCAGGGGATAGACTATTTCATGGAAGACTGGATGGCATATTGTGACGGTCAGCTTGACCAGATAACGTTAATCAATGTGCCACAATCGAATCTAAACAGTAATTGGGACGCAAGAAATTACACAACCATAGAAAGCGATGATCCCTATGATGTCGCAAGAAAAATCGCATTAAACGAATGGTCATATTCCGATAATGCGGTTGTTGCTGTTATAGAAGAACAGTTTGAAAAACCAAATATCGTCACCGAATCATCTGTAAGTGGAAGCGTACCTGCTTATACGATAGGTCATGAACAGTTTGATGTTGAACAGCCAGTTGTTGGAACAGGTGGTACGTACAAATATTTCGAAATCAATGATCAAAACTATAAATATGTTGTAGCAGAACTAACCTGGCCCAATCCTGTCGACTATGATTTACAACTCTACGATGATAAATTAGGGATGGTTGACAATATGGCAGGAGGTTACCCTGAACACATGAATCGTGGTCGAGTTGAAGTAGTAGGATCGTACATTCACAACTATGGAAAATGGGGGGTCAGTGTAACTGCAGTACCTGTAAAAGACACAAATCAGACAACAGGAGATACACAAGATGGTTTTTTAAGCATGGCATTAACAAATTTGGTAAAAACCATAAAAAATACTGGCAATGTCGATATCACACTCTACCCTGGAACTATGGTTGATATCGCAAAGGCTCCATTTGGTTGTAGAGATGTGGAGTTTACGCTTGCATGGAATGACGCCAATAAACATCTTGGTTTCACCCTTCTTGATCCAGTAGGTACTGAGATTTGTTCAAGCCTTTCAAAAGAGGAAGTCACATCTGGACAAGTTGAAAAAGAGGACAGCGAAGTAAGCATGCATGTAGATAGGCTCGGTGAATGCAGAGAAGGGGATAACTATTCTATCTGTGTTTTCTCCCTTGATGAAACCATACAACCTGTTGATTTTACCTTGAAATATAGCTGGCATCAGAACTTTTCTAAAATGGAAGGAGAATGCTTTGCTTCCGCGTCAAACGGTGCGGTTCTGGCAAGTGCATTGAACGCTCCATTATTGTATGTATCTCCCTCTGAGATATCAGGTGCAACGAAGGACGTCTTGTACAAACTTGGCGTTAAAAACATTTACCTAGTTAACATAGGTGGACATGTTTCCAAAGATGCAAAAACTGAACTAAGTGAGGTTGCAAGCATCACGGAGTATAATGAAGCTGGTGATCTCTACAAGGCTATCAATGAAAAAACAGGAAATAGCAAGACCATAGTTTTTACAACGATTGATCCTTGGACGTATTGGTACGTTGCCGAGGATAAACCTGCTGGGGAATATCCCGGTGCATTGTTTGTTGGCCCGGCTGCATTTATTGCTGCTCAGCATGGAAGCCCGGTTCTCATTGTAGATTTGCATCCTCAACTGTCACAGGCTACTGTCTACCCAACTGATTTCTGGGTAAAGGCGGTTGCGTCTAGAGATGAACCTACTTCTGGAAGTATGCTATTGTCTGGGAGACAGGTCTATAATTTCCTCGAAGAGTATGACCTTGGGAAACTGGAGCCAGGAAAAGCAGCTAACCAGATACAGGAAACAATAATAACCGTTGCCGATCAGTATGATATTGGTGCTCCATGGGACAGGATGTTCACAGGTGCAGCATTAAACGGAAGATTCACCTTTTCACCCGTTGATACAGCTTATTGGATATCTAGAAACGTGTTCTATCCGGCAATGATATTTGTCAACCCAGCAATGCAGGGTGAAACAACACTCATCAACGGAAGCTCTAGCAAATCAAAACTTATTGGAGGACGTCTAAGGGATCCAGTTGGCTCCACTCTGGTTATTACTAAACAATCTGGAGAGGAAAAATTCACATATCCTGTGCTGCAGACATATACCACATTTTCATATAAGTTTAATGAGGAAGCATGGAAACACTGGAATTTCAGATATTCAACAGCAGACGGAGTCATTCCCTATATAACCCCATCTCCCGATCCAATTGATGATGGTGCCACTGACAAGGCTGGTGCATATTATCCAGATATGAGCGAATCAGAGGTTATCCCGTTCTATGCAAAGAGAGCAGGATATGATAACGTGTTTTCCACAAATTTCGAGGCATCTGTTGAGAATCTGAACCGCGGTGTATTGATATGGGTAGAATGCTGCCATGGTTGGCAAAAAAATGGTGGATTAATAAGCATGTGGGATCCAGATAATCCCTACGTAAAAGAAGATAACCCATGGAGAGCATACGAACCCATACTGCTGTATCCAGGGAATTTAAGAGAATTTGTCCGTTATATGATATATGGGCTATCTGGACAGAAATCATCGCCATTGATATCGAAAGGATTGATCAAATTCGATCTATTGCCTCAAATAGGTTCTACAGAAAATCCAGATGTAGCTTCCGCAAATACTCAAAAGGTGCTGATTAATAAAATAGCTAAAAAACTACTGCCGATTGATTTCTGGGGCTCTCGTGGAATCATGGTGTACAGAGACCGGCTGAAACATCCGCTACAGGCCCTTAAAGAAGGTCTACCCCTAGTAAATATATACAACGGTGATGGAAAAGTTACTATTTCTCCGCTGAGTGGATCTTATACCATGAAGGCACAGAATGGCATTGATTTTGATAATGCCTTAGAAAATCTTCACTCCTGCGGATTGAATACCATCTCATGTCTCCCAGCGTACACCTATCTTCATATGACCTGGATGCGACATGGGATGAGCTATCAGATTATTGACCCATGGACGACAACCGATTGGGCAGGCGTATGGAATCAGATGTTGATAAAAAGGTTTGCAATGGGTGATACCATTGGACAAGCATATGAACTAGGTATGAGATCATGCGGCCCGGAATTCCTTGTCGGACAATGGTGGTGGGATAAATGGGAGAACGTAGAGTTATTCGGTGATCCAAACCTTCGCGTGTTTGTACCAGGGACAGACTACAGCAGCAACAACCATTGGGAAAAAGAAGATACGACGCCACTTGGATATGACACTGAAGTATCAATCAACGGCCATATGCCTTTCGGTGTAACTAGCTATCCAAAGGAAAAGAAACCAGTTACGTTCTGGCAGCAGAATCTCTGGTTGATGGGAGCGTTCCTTATGATAGTCATATTTTCAGTTCTTGCTATGTATTTATTAAAAAGAAAAAAGAAAAATAATAGAATAAAGTGATGATTACTTAGAAGATCATCCTCATCAAGTTCTTTAGTACGGGAAACCTCTGAGCAAACCCGTTCAAAAGGTTGAGCGACTGTGATTTCACAGACTGCAGGTCCACAGGTGTTTTCAGATACACGGTGATCTCTACAACATCACTTGGATCATGCATATTGACGATCTTGACAGTTCCGTTGAACTCGTTTGTTTCCGATGGAGCGACAACTTGTACCAGCACCGTGACCGATCCTTCCTCTGGGGTCAGACCCATGCCACTGATGGGGGTGAACGTCCAGTTCCCCCAGGCCGGCCATTCGACGATCTCCCAGTCAAGCTCCGAGGTTGGGTCTCCGATGTTTTCGACGGTAAAATTACCATAGACCGTCGCACCTGGTTTTATCTTGGTCCAGCTCAGGCTTCCCTCGCCGTTCAAATCAGGGTAGAGGGGCATCCACCCGCCTGTGGTGAATCCCTTAATGCAGAAGTTCGCCGTATGATCCCATGTCGGATCGCTGAACACATAGTCGTAGAGATCAACCCAGGAGGACCCGCTGAGGTAGTAACTCTCCCCTGCGGAAGCAACGGAATTAACTATTGTCCGGCCTTGTCCGCCCAACAACACGGGGACATCAGAGGTCCGATCGAAGGGTTGTCCCCCAGAAAAGAGCTTCACATAGATATAGAAATCATCGTCTGCATTGAACCCAACCGGACTGGGAAGATCAATGGTATGATACCCCTTGTAGTTGATCGTCCCAGACATGGTCGCGCGTTCATCTAAAAGTACACCGCCCTCGAAACGATCGTACACCTTGGCTGCATATTGGACATCATCGGTAGCAGTGTAGAAGCTCACTGCTTCGAGTGTCTCATCCCCGTTCGACACAAACGCGTTGAACGCTTCGGAGACGTCTGTGAGCGTATCCCGCCACCCATGATAATCATAAAAGTACGTGCTATTGTAAGGCTTGAATTGTACATCCTGGTACGATACTGCACCCATCTCAGGGTGTTGGCAACTCCATTTATCATAATAAGAAATCCAGAAGTACCCATTCTCAGGTCCCCAGTTACCCCAGCTGTTTTTACACAGCCATGCACCAGGATTAGGTGCTTGGGTTACTTTTGTATCATCCCATCCACAAATTGCAACTGCGTGATTTGGAGGATCTGATGTTGCCGGTGGTTGATAATGAGCATAATATGATCCATAGCTATGCATATATGGACCATAAGAGAAAAAAGCAGTACCAATTACACCTTCAGACATTAGAGTATATTTTATTGTGTTAATATTTGCAAGATCAGTTCCTGCCACATACCATTCAATATCATGGGGATAATAATAGTGATAACTTGGATCATTTCTTGAGGGCGGAGTAGGAAGTTGAGAATATGGTGCATCAATTTCTCTTATAGCACCTTCCCCTCTGGTAATGTAAGCTGATGCAACTCTATAATCACCACCATTGTGTGGCGTAAGACCACCTCCACCAGGGTCATCATCATTATTATGTGTGTTAAAACCGTTCCACCAATCAAGATGAGCCTCAGATAAATCTGGTTCTCCTGTTTCACCAGCTGCAATCCAATTTCCTGTCATCAGAAGATTTCCTTCCATTGCTGCCATTACACCATGACACCAACATGTTCCATACGACCCTTGATTTCTTATACCTGTTACATAATTTTCACCATTTACATCACGTAAATCATACGAACTCGGAGGATCCTGCAAAGGAGTAACTGATATGATTTGCACCTGAGATGAGACTATTTGCTGAGCTGTTTTTGGTCCAGAGGTTACTGCACTAGCGGGCGCGATGACAAGAAGAGCGGTCATCGACACAATTAACAACTTCAACCATTTTTTATTATCAAACATACGTATTCCCCTAATCTTCCAAATCAGATATAATAAACAATACGGGCTTTACGTATATAAACATTTATAAAAAAGAATTGGTAGTTGTTCTATTCTCTCAAATGAATTCCCTATTTCCCTCATGTTCCCCTATAACTATAGCGATGGAAAACAATAATATAAAGTCCGAGTTTCGATGATTCCTACATACAACCAAAAATGAACGTTTTTTTTTACGTTTGTTGAAAACGAAGATACCATTCATTGGACATTCTCATATGCCCAGGTTTTTAGAAAATCATCATTCCCCTCCGTCCTCCTCTTATGCGCTTATCCTTTTATTCGGAATTTACCAAACATTTTCTCACCTTATATATATTGTCAGCACCCATAACCTTCTCTGATGATCTATGAAAACAAAAAAAAGTTTGATACTCATTGGGCTCGTAGCTATCGTTGCGGTAGCAGCAGGGACCGTAATCGGGGTGAACCTCACCTCAGAAAAACCCATGAACAAACAAACAGCATCGATTGTGTACATCAACGCTGATGCGAACGATACGACCGTATCTGTGAAGAAAGGAGACACTGTGAATCTCACCTTACGAGATTATGGCGATGGCGGCTACGTCTGGACGATTACACGTATCGATGAAAAACTACTGTTCCAAACTAACCAGTTCAATTGGGGCAGCTCAGGAATGCTCGGTGATTTTGGGAAAGACACCTGGGTGTTTACTGCGGCACAAACAGGAAGTACCACGCTTAGTTTAGAATGTACACGACCGTTTGGTGAGAAGGATACCTGTCAGCTATTTGTGGTTCATCTTGAGATTACGTAACTATTTTCTCCCCCTTTTTTTCTTTTTTCAAACCATTTTTTTTACGAGTATATAGAAAAACAAGAAGAAAGACAAAGGAAAAAACATTTCATCGTTTTATCATTCAGAAATGTTGACCGCATGAAAAGTTATATATGAAACGTTTTCACTTCTGGTCTCAACAAAACTGGCTATTGGCCCCGTAGTGCAGCGGTTAGCACAAGAGACTCTGGATCTCTAGACACCAGTTCGAATCTGGTCGGGGCTGTCAGATGAGAGTGAGGAACATGGAGTCAACAGAACCTATCAACAAGGATTTCATTCGAGAAATCATCGATGAAGACTTGACAACTAACAAGTACAAAGGCCGTGTTCATACCAGGTTTCCCCCAGAACCAAACGGGTACCTGCACATCGGTCATGCGAAATCAATCTGTCTGAACTTCGGGATCGCAGAAGACTACAAAGGCCTCTGCAACCTTCGGTTCGATGACACGAATCCAACCAAAGAAGAAGAGGAATACGTTCAGTCCATCATAGAGAATGTTAAATGGCTTGGTTTTGACTGGGAGAACCGATTGTTCTTTGCCTCAGATTATTTTGAAAAGATGTACGAATATGCGGTACAATTAGTCAACGCAGGCAAAGCATATGTTGACGATCTTCCCGCTGATAAGATCACGGAATACCGAGGCACTCTTACCAAACCAGGCAGAAACAGCCCATATCGTGATCGATCTGTTGAGGAGAATCTGGATCTTTTTACGCGGATGAAAGCAGGTGAATTTCCTGATGGCCAAAAAGTCCTGCGAGCCAAGATTGACATGGCACATCCAAATCTGAACATGCGCGACCCGGTGATGTACAGGATCTTACATGCAAGCCATCATCGTACCGGTGATACCTGGTGTATCTACCCGATGTACGACTGGGCGCATGGCCTGGAAGACTCCGTTGAAGGCATCACCCATTCTATTTGTACCCTTGAGTTTGAGAACCATCGGCCGCTGTATGATTGGTTCCTTGATGCACTTGCGGTGTATCATCCGCAGCAAATAGAGTTCGCTCGCCTGAACCTCACCTATACAGTCATGAGTAAACGCTTGCTCCTTCAGTTGGTTGAAGGGAAGTATGTTGCTGGGTGGGATGATCCCAGGTTACCGACCATTAGCGGGATGCGTCGTCGCGGGTATTCGCCATCTTCGATTCGGAATTTCTGTAAACGTATTGGTGTCGCGAAAGTCAACAGCATGGTTGATTTTGAGTTCCTTGAGCATAATGTCCGGGAAGACCTGAATAAAACCTCTGCACGATTTATGGGGGTTCTGCGTCCACTCAAAGTAGTGCTTGAGAACTACCCGGATCATCAAATGGAGGAACTAGAAGCAGTCAACAACCCTGAAGACCCTTCGCTCGGGAAACGTCGGATACCGTTTTCCAAAACTCTTTTCATTGAACAAGATGATTTTATGGAAAACCCACCAAAGGATTTCTACCGGCTTGCACCAGATCGTGAGGTGCGACTCCGATACGCTTATTTCATTAAATGCAGCAAAGTTGTGAAAAAAGATGGGAAAATAGTTGAGCTGCATTGTACTTATGATCCCGCCACTAAAGGCGGATATGCCCCTGATGGGAGAAAAGTGAAATCAACGATTCACTGGGTGTCAGCTCCGCATGCCATCTCTGCCGAGGTACGATTGTATGACAGGCTTTTTACTGTTGTTGACCCAGCTGGGCAGAAAGAAGCGGATTTCAAAGAATTTCTCAACCCTCATTCTCTCGACGTCCTTCATGAATGCAGAGTAGAACCTGCGGTGAGTACTCTCAAGCCATTTGATCGATTTCAATTTGAACGCCTGGGGTACTTCTGCGTTGATCCAGAGACAACTCAGAACAAACTTGTTCTGAACAGAACTGTTGAACTGCGTGACGCCTGGGCGAAAATCCAGAAAACAGCGCAGAAGAAATAAAGATATAGACCCAATGTGTACAAAGCATACTCTTAAATAAAATAAAAGATTCCCAGTATGAACATATGGCCCTGTGGTGTAGCGGTAACATGCCGGCCTTTGGAGCCAGCGTCAGCGGTTCGACCCCGCTCAGGGCTGTTTATCATCGAAAAATCATTTTGGTTTATTTCAATATTTCACTGCAGTCTGTTTCCAATCATAAGTTCTCTTCAGATTAATCAATGTATAATTTTAAATACTGATTGTATAATACAAGCCTAAAAAAGGATGTATAAAAAATGTATAGAGAAAGTAGTGGTGGTAGTCGTTTTGGGGGCGCACCACGAGAAATGCATAAGGCGACCTGTGCAGATTGTGGGAAAGAATGTGAAGTTCCTTTTAAACCGGATGGTTCAAAACCTGTGTACTGTAGGGACTGCTATCAAAAACACAGACCAAAGAGATTTTAGTAAAAGAATGAAAAATTCTTAGGTTCATTTATTTTACAAAATCTTTTTTTCTTTTTTTTTTTTACTACTTCTTCCGTTGAAAGACTCTACCAGCGATACAGAAGATTTTTTATAACAATTGCTGCTTAATACATGTATGTCATCATTTGCAGGGTTTGGAAGTGATAATCATTCCGGTGTACATCCTGATATTCTCAAAGCTCTTAGAGGCGTTAATGAAGGGTATACAATTGCATACGGATTGGATGACTATACCAAGCGTGCTGTTGACCGATTGAAGAAAATTTTTGGAAAACAGACTGCAGTGTTTTTTGTGTATAATGGGACCGCGGCAAACATCCTTGGATTAAAAAACGTCACTGATTCGTTTCATTCTATTTTTTGTGCGGAGAGTGCTCATCTGACTGTCCATGAATGTTGTGGTCCTGAGAATTTTATCGGATGCAAGCTGGTGAACATTCCCACGAGTGATGGGAAACTGACCGTTGATTTGATCCAGCCGTATGTTATTGGAATTGGTGATCCGCATATGGCTCAACCACACGTTATCTCTCTGACGCAGGCGACAGAGCGGGGGACCGTGTATCGTCCAAAGGAGATACAAAAACTTGCTGATTTTGCTCATGCAAATGACATGCTGCTTCACATGGATGGTGCCCGGTTATGTAACGCTGCAGCGTTTTTGAAGGTGGATTTAAATGAGATGTGCGGGAAGGTCGGTGTGGATGTCTTGTCGTTTGGTGGGACGAAAAATGGGATGATGTACGGGGAAGCAGTGGTGTTTTTCAACAAAGAACTGTCGAAGAATTTTGAGTTTATCCGCAAACAAGGAATGCAGCTAGCGAGTAAAATGCGGTATATCTCCGCGCAGTTTTCCGCGTTTCTCTCCACTGATTTGTGGTTGCATAATGCGCAGCATGCCAATGCAATGGCACAACTTCTTGCCAAGGAACTCAAGCGTATTCCTGGATTGCAGATTACACAAAAGGTAGAGGCAAATATGGTGTATGCGGTTATCCCAAATCATTGTATTACTGCGTTGCAGAAACACTATTATTTCCATCGGTTCAATGAACGGACCTGTGAGGTACGGTTGATGTGTTCGTTTACGACGAAAAAAGAAGATATCCTCGGTTTTGCACGGGCCCTGCGAAAAATTATATAGTGTATCGTCTTTTTTATTTACAAAGTATTTATATAAATATAGCGTGTATAAGAAGATGTACATTGGAGTAGGAAATAAAAAATGAAACATTCGCTAGTAATATCAGGAGTGATTGTCGGGATTGTCTTGTTATGTGTTGGAACCAGTATCGTTTTCGGAATGAATGATACCTTTAGACAATCGAAGAAAATCTTTCCTGAAAGAACAGGAGAGCACTTCATCTTTCAGAATCAATTCATCCCTCAGAATTCCTCTCTTGTTATTGGCCCGTACACCCAACAGTCACAGAAGAATTCTATCATTGTTTCCTGGGAAACAAAGACACAGACAACACGAAACGAAGTGCAGTGGGGTCTTACCGTAGATCTTGGCAACATCACCGTTGAAAAAAGCCTCTTTGTTCATACCCTTCATACGGTCACATTGGAGGCGCTGACTGCCTCCATGCAGTATTACTACAAGGTTGTGTCTGATGATACTGAGAGTGTTATGTATACGTTTTGTACTTCTTTTCAAAAGGACGATGACATGCGATTCGTGGTGTACGGTGACAGCCGGGGAGGTTGGGATAATTGGATGAGTACAAAAATCGTTGCACAAGCAATTGAAGCCATACATCCACCGTTTGTCATCAATACCGGGGATCTCGTTGATGATGGGGCGAATGCTGATGACTGGGTTGATTTTTTCACCGCATCACCCTTTGTTCATAACAGCACCTTTTACCCGGTGCTAGGGAATCATGAGCACTATAGTAAGCTGTATTTCACCTATTTTTCGCTTCCTTTGCATGAACGCTGGTATTCCTTTGATAACGGACCTGTTCATTTCGTCGGCCTTGATTCGAACCTGAGAAATGCGTATCGATTGGTGCAATTCGTCTGGCTTGTACATGATTTACGAACAAACAGCCAGCCATTTACCATCGTTTTTTTTCACCATCCCCTGTATAGCTCAGGACCCCACAGAAATGCTACACTTCTGCGTATGATCTGGAAACCAATTTTTGAACATTTTACTGTCGATATCGTGTTCAATGGGCATGACCATGATTACGAACGCAGTGTTGTTGGTGGTATCACGTATGTTGTTACTGGTGGTGGGGGTGCTCCGCTGTATGATGTGGGACACAGTCCCTGGACAGTGTATTCTGAAAAAACCTATCATTATTGTCTTCTCACCGCTAATTCATCGTTGTTAACATTTGAGGCGATAAAACCTGATGGTACAGTGTTCGATTCATTTATGATACCTGAATAATTGATGAAAAAAAATCAATTATGAATGCTCTATACGGCGTCTCCAGGTCCCTTTTCTTTTTTCGATATAAAGTACACACCAACGAAGAGCAATGTAATTCCAACGATTTGCATACTTGTGATGAACTCGTTGAGAACGAGGAATGCTAGTATTGCTGCGAAGAAAGGAGTTGACAGCTCAAGGCCAGACACCTGTGCTGCTTTCAATCGTTTTAATCCCTCGTAATAGAGAATCGTCCCAATACCGATGATGACGCCGATGAGAACCTGGTAGATATTTGTGATAATAAATGAAGACGTCACGCCTAAATATAGTGCAAAAATAAGCGCTGCAAAGAAAAAGCGGTAGAACGTGATCACCCCCGCGTTCATCGCGGTGAGGTATTTTTTCATCACGATTGCAGAGGTTGCCCAAGCGATGGTTGCAGACAGAACGATGAGATCTCCAATGGTTCCGAACCTGAATGCGAACAGGTTTTCTATGGTTCTGGTTGTGACGAGTAATCCTGAGACGATCATCAGGGCGATGCCAAGGTAGTCGAATTTTGTGAGAGTATCTGACTTCAGCAGAAAAAATCCGAGGGCGATGATGAAGATCGGTTGCATGTGCCCAAGAATCACTGCGTTGATCACCGGGACTTGCGATAAGGCGAAGAAGTACATGAAATCTGCAACAAGTGTTCCGACGATTGCGATGTAGATGAGGGGTGAAAGCTGCTGTCTTGTCACTTTTAAGGGAGATTTCCTTGTGAGCACAATGTAGAGGAACGCAGTGAGTGCAGCAACAATCGCTCGTATTGCTGAAGTATGGAGAAAATCTGAGTTTTCATAGGAAAGTTTTGCAAATATGGGTTCTATAGCCCATATGATGCTGGCGAGAAGTATCGTTACAACGCCAAGGTGTTTTGTGTTCACAAGTGAAGTTAAAAGGAACGGAGCTTAAATTGTTTTTTGAATCTGGATACAAAAAATGCAGTGTTACGGATGTTTCTCTTTCTTTAATTTTTTTCCGACGGTGAAGGCGATATGTACGACTAACAGGACAATAAGTGGCATGATAAGATTGGAATGAATTTGAAAGGATGTTAGTTTAGATAATGTACCGCCTGTAAGGGATTCAATAATCTGGTAATTGGAGATGCCAAATCCGGTGATGATGAAGATGATGATGACCACGGTGAGGAGCACATGGGTGAGTGTTTTCATGACCCTGAGGGTATTCATGG
>Ga0315285_10002545_pt1 | contig 19036 bp, 33 predicted proteins | sample YL17G09_36_MG_FD_203698 | JGI IMG/M metagenome (GOLD analysis project Ga0315285, IMG submission 203698) | Sediment microbial communities from Yellowstone Lake, YNP, Wyoming, USA - YL17G09_36 | ecosystem: Environmental > Aquatic > Freshwater > Lake > Sediment | place: USA: Wyoming | collected...
TGTCATTCCCGTGGAAACGGGAATCCAGTCTTTTCAATAGGTTTCGTGGGGCCTGGATTCCCGCCTACGCGGGAATGACGACTTTTTACGAGACCATCAAATTTGGTACAGAAGAAAGGATTAGAGGGAATTCTCGCCTACTTGGTGGAACTTCTTAGGAACCGATCCAGGACCGGTAGGGCTTCCTCTACCTGGAATATTCCTTCGGGAACATCCCATCCTTCGGCCCTGAGGTCATGGCATAGCTGATAAATGGAAGGAACCAGGAAGGTGAGTTTCCCGGCTTTGAGGAGGAAGGAGAAGACCTCGGCGGGCGGGCCAGCGGTCAGGAGTTTTCCTCCTTCCAGGACCACCAGCCGGTTGACCATGCCGAGAAGGTCCTCCACCGCATGGGAAATGATGATCACGGTCTTCCCGGAATGGTGCAGCTTTTCAACCTGCTTCAAGATCTCCCGCTTGCCCGGCCCGTCCAATCCTACGGTGGGCTCATCCAGGATGAGCAGGTGGGGTTCCTGCACGAGAACTCCTGCCAGGGCCACCCGCCGCTTTTCTCCCCCGCTTAATTCAAAGGGAGACCGCCTGCGGAACTCCTCGTAATCCAAACCCACAGAGGCGCAGGCCGATTTTACCCGGAGCTCGATCTCTGCGGGGGACAAGACTTTATGCTGGCGCAAAACAAAGGAGATGTCATCGAAGACCGTCTCCTCGAAAAGCTGTTGTTCCGGATATTGAAACACAAGCCCGACGCGCTTCCTAAGCTCACTCCAGGAAATGCCCGGAAAGCCCAGGTCCATCCCCTCGACCAGAACCCGGCCGGAGGAAGGTTTCAGCAATCCATTGAAATGCTGCACCAGGGTTGACTTCCCCGACCCGGTCTCCCCGATGATTCCGATGAATTCCCCCCCCTCGATTTGCAGGGAAATATCCTCAATGGCCTTCTTTTCCAGGGGAGTCCCGCGGTTATAGATGTGCGTCAGTCTTTCGACGGCAACGACCGGCTGGGGAATGGCCCCTCCTCATTCCACGATCTTGTAGACCACGTCCTTTTCCCGGACGCGGTCCTTTACTTTAATTCCGATCATCTGGCCGACCTCCGCTTTCTCTACGGGCTGGTTTTCGATCTGCATGGACTGAATCTGATCTTCAAAATCAGTGGTATGTCCCTTGAATTTGATTCGATCCCCAACCCGCAAGGTCCCCTCCGTGACCTTGATGGCCGCCACGCTGGCCTTAGAGAAGAATTTCATCACTTCTCCCACTTTTTGCTCGGGCATTTGAGCCTCCTTCCCTCAAGCGGAATTCCCCGCATGAGTTGTTCAACTTGAAAAATTATATGTTTTCGTTTAATTGGGTGTCAAGGAATAAAGTTCGGACCCTGGAGTTCATAGTAAGAACGAATGGGGGGCCGGTTCGGTTTCAGGCGTGAGACTCCGAGGGCGCAGGTTCATCATTCCCGCAAAAGCTCGTCCTCGCGAAACCGGGGAGCGGGAATCCCGTAGGGGCGGTTCGCGAACCGCCCCTACACCTAAAGGGTTAAGATTGGAGGAGGAATTTTTTCAAATCTTCCAAGGATCGCACTCCGGGAGGGATCGGATGCCCCAGGCTTCGCAGCCCCTGGATCAGGCGAAAAAATGGGGGCAGTTCTCCCCATTCCGATTCGGGCAGGCGGTCCCCGAAAAAAAAACCTTCCACCGGTCCGTAAAAGGAAACCCGCCCCCGATTCAGGACCAATAAATCCTGGGCTTTCAAAGCCTCTTCGACGGAATGGGTGATATGCAGAACGGTCTTTCTTCCCTGCCCCTGGATTTTTAGCAGAAGGTTGAGGATTTCTTCCCGATCCTTAAGGTCCAGCATGGAAGCGGGTTCATCCAGGACAAGGACTTCGCTTTCCATCGCCAGGATGCCGGCCAAAACCACTTTCTGTTGCTGTCCCCCGGAAAGCAGGTGAGGGGAATGGTGCCGATACGGCTCCATCTCCACCAAATGAAGACTTTCCCTGACGCGAAGAGCAATAAGGGAAGGGTCCATCCCCATGTTCTCCAGCCCGAAGGCAACATCCTCTTCAACCACCGTGGAAACGATCTGGTTCTCCGGGTTGGAGAAGACGTATCCAACCCGGGGGGGCATTGCTCCCGGTTTTAGGGCTTGGCCGTCGACAAAGACCTGCCCGGCGGAGGGTGAAAGAAGGCCCTTGATCAGCTTTCCCAGGGTACTTTTCCCGGATCCATTCGGCCCCATTAAAGCCACGTATCGCCCCCGGGGAATAAAGAGGTTCAGCCCGGCAAAGACCGGCTTCGGCTGACCCCCCAGAGAAGGATAAGAAAAGGTCACATCCCGCAGTTCAATCATCTGTCCATAAAAAAAGGGCAAGACCTACGCCTTGCCCTTTTTTGTCCTTCCCATTTTTCCTCACGGACTGGAAGCGGGCGCCGCCGGCTTCGCCTCCTCGGCGCCTTTCTTCTTCGGGCGCCTCCTCCCAGCCTTGTGCTTTTTTATCGCTTTGACTTCCTTGCCTTCGGAAATCAATTCCACTATAGAGACCAGAGCTCCATCCCCAGGCCGGGGTCCCGTTTTAATGATGCGAATGTACCCGCCATTTCGTGACTGGTACCGGGGGCTTATTGTGTCAAACAGCTTGCGCACAACCTCGGCCTTCCGTACCACAGCCGATACGAGGCGCCGGGCGTGCAGGTCTCCCCGTTTCCCCAGATGGATTAATTTCTCGGCCAGCGGGCGGAGTTCCTTCGCTTTCGCATCGGTTGTTTTTAATTTTTCATGCTCGAACAGGGAGGTGACCATGTTCCGCAACATGGCCACGCGGTGGCTCGTCGTCCGGCCCAACTTTCTTCCAGCGATTCGATGGCGCATTGTACCGTTCCTTCTCTAGGCTTCCTTTTTCAATCCCTCTAATTCGGGAGGCGGCCAATTCTCCAACTTCATCCCCAGGCTCAACCCCATTTCCTGAAGAATCTCTTTGATCTCATTCAGGGACTTGCGGCCAAAGTTTTTCGTCTTGAGCATTTCGGATTCGGTTTTCTGCACTAGGTCCCCAATGTAGTGGATGTCCGCATTCTTCAAACAGTTGGCGGAGCGCACAGAAAGCTCGAGCTCATCCACGCTCCGAAAAAGATTCTCATTGAGCTTGGAAATCTCTTCCACTTCCTGGGGTTTGGGCAGGGCTTCTCCCTCTTCAAAGCGAATGAACACATTCATCTGATCTTTCATGATTTTGGCGGCATACCCGACCGCATCCGCGGGGGCTACGCTGCCACTCGTCCAGACCTCCAGGGTTAGCCGATCATAATCCGTGATCTGGCCCACCCGGGCGTGGGTAACCGCGTAGTTCACTTTGCGGATGGGTGAGAAAAGGGCATCGATCGGAATGGTCCCGATGGATTGTCCTTCCTCCCGATTCCGTTCCGCGGGGACATATCCTTTCCCCTGCTTAACGACCATCTCGATTTCCAGGTCCCCATCTTCCGAAAGGGTGGCGACCAGGTGATCGGGGTTCAAAATTTCTACGTTGGCATTGGGCTGGATGTCCCCCGCTTTCACGACCCCGGCCTTGGTGGCTTTCAACCGCAGCGTCTCCGGACCGTCTGAATGCAGATTGACCAATATTTCTTTAGTGTTGAGAATGATATCGGTGACGTCCTCGCGCACCCCGGGAACGGTAGAAAACTCGTGCAGCACCCCCTTAAGGCGCACCGCGGTGATGGCGGCTCCCTGAATGGAGGAGAGAAGGATACGGCGCAAGGAATTGCCAATGGTAATACCAAACCCACGCTCCAAAGGTTCCACATGGAAACGACCATGGGTGGCAGTTAGAGTCTCTTCCTCTACTTCCAGGCCCTTGGGCTTGATGAGGGGTGTCCAATTTCGATACATAGGGACTCCTTAATCCATAATTCAACTGAGATCGATGAAGGTGTTATTTCGAATAGAGTTCCACGATCAACTGTTCGCGAATGGGCATGGTCAAGTCTTCGCGGCTGGGCAAAGCGACAATCCGTCCCCGGTAATTCTCCTTGTCCAGCTCCAGCCAGGCGGGAACACTCCGTCGGGCCACTGCTTCCAAAGATTCCCCGATCTTGGCAACCTTGCGGCTCTTTTCCCGGAGTTCAATCACATCCCCTACATCCACCAAGTAAGAAGGGATGTTCACCTTGTGGCCGTTGACGCTGAAGTGGCCGTGAAGGACCAGCTGACGGGCCTCATTCCGCGAATTGGCGAACCCCAGACGATAAATCATGTTATCCAGGCGCCTCTCCAAAAAGATGAGGAGGTTGGTTCCGGTAATCCCTTTCTTTCGTTCTGCCTTGGCGAAAAAGTTGCGAAACTGCTTCTCCAACAGGCCGTACATCCGCTTCACTTTCTGTTTTTCCCGCAGCTGCACGCCGTAGCTCGAAAACTTTGCCCGGCCCTGACCATGTTGTCCCGGGGGATATCCTCGGCGCTCAAAGGCGCATTTGTCCGAATAGCAACGGTCCCCCTTCAGGTAGAGCTTCATATTTTCCCGCCGGCATAGCCGGCAAGCGGATTCAATGTACCTTGCCAAACGAAACCTCCTCTATGAAATCGATCCCGTACCGGGGTTACACCCGCCGTCTTTTGGGCGGGCGACAGCCATTGTGCGGGATGGGGGTCACATCCCGGATCAGGTCCACCCGGAATCCCGCGGCTTGCAGCGAACGCAAGGCCGCTTCGCGCCCGGCACCCGGTCCCTTGACACAGACTTCGATCGTTTTTACCCCTTGCTCCATGGCCCTTTTGGCGGCCTGCTCGGCCGCCAGCTGGGCGGCGAAGGGTGTGCTCTTCCGCGAACCCTTGAACCCCACGCTGCCGGCGCTCGCCCAGGCGATGACATTCCCGCTCACGTCGGTGATCGTTACGATCGTATTGTTAAAAGTCGATTGGATATGGGCAACACCGTTTTGGATATTGCGTCTTTCCTTCTTCTTGGCCCCTGAACTCTTTACTGGCGACATTCCTCCTCCTTATTTTTTCCTCCCGCCGATCTGACGCCGGGGGCCCTTACGGGTGCGGGCATTGGTGTGCGTGCGCTGGCCGCGCACCGGCAATGAGCGCCGGTGTCGCAGGCCGCGGTAGGTCCCCAAGTCCATCAGTCGTTTGATGTTCGTGGATACATCCCGCCGCAGGTCTCCTTCGATCTTCAAGTCGCTTTGATCGATCGCCTCGCGAATCTTGGCCACCTCAGCGTCCGTCAACTGGTCCGTCTTGCGGGTGAAATCAACCTGGGCTTGCCGCAGAATCTTGCGGGCGGTCGACCGCCCAATGCCATGGATGTAAGTGAGGGCAATCTCCACGTTTTTATTCCGGGGAAGATCGATCCCTGCGATGCGTGCCACACCAACCTCCTTTTCTCTTCCCGGCTATCCCTGTCTTTGCTTATGCCGGGCATTCGAGCAGATCACCCGAACGACACCTTTCCGTTTCACGATCTTGCACTTATCACAAATGCGCCGTACGGAAGCCTTTACTTTCATGGTTTCATCCTTCTCCCGTGAAACGACTCACACCTTACTTCTTACTTTTCACGGTCTTTATTTCGCCCGGTAGATAATCCTTCCCCGGTTAAGGTCATAAGGGGAGAGTTCCACCGTCACCTTGTCTCCGGGCAGGATTTTGATGAAGTGCATCCGCATCTTGCCGGAAATGTGCGCCAGCACGCGGTGCCCCTTCTCCAACTCCACCCGGAACATAGCATTGGGGAGAGTTTCAACGACCGTTCCCGTAACCTCGATGGCATCTTCTTTCGGCATCTTCTATCCATACCGCAAGGGCTTTCCCCCATAGGGTCATCCCTTTGCGCGACTCAGAGTTTACTCAAAATATACGGCGCGTTTTCGGTCACCGCCACAGAATGTTCAAAATGCGCGGATAGGCTTCGATCCCGGGTCACTGCCGTCCAACCATCCTGTAGGACCATCACCTCATGACCGCCGGCATTGATCATGGGCTCAATCGCCAGGATCATCCCGGGCTTCAGGCGAACCCCCCGCCCCGCTTCCCCAAAATTCGGTACCTGGGGCTTCTCATGCAGGTGTTGGCCGATGCCGTGCCCCACAAAATCGCGGACGACGGAAAAGCCGTGGGATTCAACATGCCCCTGGATCGCCGCGGAGATATCTTGCAGGCGGTTCTCCGGCCGGGCCCGATCAATCGCCAAATAGAGCGCCTCTTCGGTAACTCGCATAAGCCGCTCGGCCTCCGCCGAGATGCGCCCGATGGCCAGGGTTATGGCCGCATCCCCATAATAATCCTCGTAGATGGCGCCAAAATCGAGGCTCAGGATATCCCCTTCCCGGAGGACTCGATCCGAGGGGATCCCGTGGACCACTTCCTCATTGACGGAAGTGCAGAGCACGGCCGGGTACCCGTTGTACCCTTTGAAGGCTGACCGAGCTTTTCGCTGGGCGAGTAACTCCTCGGCCCGTTCGTTCAGCTCTCTGGTGGTTACCCCCGGCTTGGCCACGGATTTGATCTCCTCCAGGATTTCCGCGACGATCCGGTTACTCCGCCGCATTCTTTCGATCTCTTGCGGAGACTTTAAGATGATTCGCTCGTACTCTGGAATGGGAGTCAGGCCGTTCATCCCCCTTCTTACCTTCTGCCCTTGATCCTCCCTTGCTTCATGAACCCTTCATAGTGGCGCATCAACATATGTGATTCGATCTGCCCCACCGTATCCAGGGCCACCCCGACGACGATTAGGAGAGCCGTCCCCCCGAAGTAGAAGGGCACATTGAATTTCGTAATCAAGACGGAAGGGAGGACGCAGACCGCCGAGACATAAATGGCTCCGCTGAAAGTGATCCGGGTCAACACCCGATCCACGAATTCAGCCGTCTTCTTTCCCGGGCGGAGCCCCGGGATGTAACCCCCGTATTTGCGCATGTTGTCGGCCACATCCGTGGGGTTGAAAGTGACGGCCGTATAAAAATAGCAAAAGAAAAAGATGAAGCCCACGTAGATTGACTCATATACCAATGACCCGGGGGCCAGTTGGGTGGCGATCGCTTTCATCCAAGGGTGCTCTAAAAAACTGGCAATGGTAGCCGGAAACATGATGATCGACGAAGCAAAAATCGGCGGGATAACCCCAGCCGTGTTGACCTTCAAAGGCAGATGGGTGCTTTGTCCGCCGTACATGCGCCGGCCGACGATGCGCTTGGCGTATTGGACCGGAATCCGTCGTTGCCCCCGTTCTACGTAAATAATCGCCCCCACCACCGCCACCATGAAAACGATCAAAAAAATGATAACGATGATCCCCATCTCGCCGGTGCGCAGTAGGCGGATGCTGTTGCTGATGGCGGTCGGCATCCGGGCCACAATGCCGGCGAAAATAATCAGGGAGATTCCATTCCCGATGCCCCGCTCGGTGATCTGCTCTCCGAGCCACATGATAAAAGCCGTGCCCGCCGTGAGGGTAATCATGGTCATCAAGCGGAAAGACCACCCTGGGTCCATGACCACCAATTCGCCCCCTGGCCCGGTCATTCGCTCCAGTCCCACGCTGATCCCAAATCCCTGGATCAGGCTGAGAAGAACCGTTCCGTAGCGGGTGTACTGCGTGATCTTTTTCCGCCCCGCTTCTCCTTCCTTGGAGAGCCGCTCCAGATGCGGCACCACCACCGTCAGAAGCTGCAGGATGATGGAAGAGCTGATATAGGGCATGATTCCCAGGGCGAAGACCGACAGGCGCTCGAAGGCCCCTCCAGAAAACATGTCGATAAAGCTGAAAAGAGTTCCTTTGGCTTGGGAAAAGAAAGCAGCCAACGCGGCCGCATCAATTCCTGGGGTGGGGACGTGTACCCCGATGCGATAAACCGCCAGGAGCAGAAGGGTGATGATGATGCGCCGCTTCAGCTCCGGGATTTTTGGGATATTTTGGAATCCTTGGAACAAGTCTTAGATGACCTCCGCCTTTCCTCCGGCGGCTTCAATCTTATTTTTTGCCGCCAGGCTGTAATGATGGACTTGCACCGTCAAAGGCTGGGAGAGGGTTCCCTCGCCCAGCACTTTCACGCCCCAATAACCTCGTTTTACCAAGCCCGAGGCCTTTAGGATAGCTACATCCACTACCGTTCCGGCCGCGAAACGGGCCAAATCCCGCACATTAATAATATTATACTCCTTCCGAAAGGGGTTTTTAAATCCTCGCTTCGGGAGGCGGCGCTGCAGGGGCATCTGCCCCCCCTCATAGCCAGGAGAGACCGATCCTCCAGACCGCGCCTTATACCCTTTATGCCCTTTGGTGGAGGTTCCACCGTGTCCCGAGCCTTCCCCCCGGCCGATCCGCTTTCTTTTTTTCCTTGCCCCTTCCGGCGGCTTTAACTCACTCAACTTCATATCGGTCCCCTACCCCTCAACGACTTTCACCAGATGAGCAATTTTCCGGATCATTCCCCGGATGGCCGGGGTATCCTTGAGCGTTACGGTCCGATTCATTTTGGTCAATCCCAATCCCAGCAGGGTGCGACGCTGGGTTTCCGGCCGCTTGTTTCCGCTCCGCACTAATGTAACCTGGATCATTCTTTCGTCCATACCCGATTCCCCGATGGGGGTTTAAAATGCTTTACACCCCTCGTCTAGCGGCCTGCCGACTCGTTAAAGGATTTCAGCGACCGCCTTCCCCCGTTTGCTGGCTATATTTTCCGCCGTATTCAGTTGCCGCATGCCGTCCAGAGTTGCTTTGATCACGTTGTGCGGGTTGCGGGAGCCGAGGCATTTGGACAAAATATTTACAATCCCGGCTGATTCCACAACTGCCCTCACAGCCCCTCCCGCAATGACTCCCGTCCCCTCGGAGGCGGGTTTGAGCAGAACGCGCGCGGCCCCAAATCGTCCCAGTACCTCGTAAGGGATGGTTCCCTGGAGCAGGGGAACTTCGATGAGGTTCTTTTTGGCCTGGTCAATCCCTTTCCGGATCGCTTCCGGAACTTCGTTGGCCTTTCCCAAACCAAACCCCACGATTCCTTTCCCGTTGCCCACGACGACCAGGGCACTGAAACTGAACCGCCTTCCGCCTTTGACGACTTTGGCCACCCGGTTGATATGGACAACCCGGTCGACGAGCTCAAGCTCTACTGGGTTAATTTGCGCCAATCATTCCTCCCCTTTTTTAGCCTTCAGCGATCCGTCATCAGCGGTCGCCAAAAGAATTTTATCTTCTCGGGCTGAAAGCTGATCGCTCTTTAAAAGTCCAAACCCTTTTCCCGCGCTGCCTCGGCCAAGGCCTTGACTCGCCCATGGTACAAGAACCCATTCCGATCGAAGGCCACTTTCTGCACTTGCCGGGCCATGGCTCTCTCGGCAATAAGAAGGCCCACTTTCCTGGCCGCTTCGATCTTTCCCTTGGCCCCATCCTCTGGCCGCAATGGCGCATTCAGCGTGGAGGCCGCGGCCAAGGTTTGTCCCCGGGAATCATCAATCACCTGGGCATAAATATGCCGGGAGCTTTTGAAAACGCAGAGCCGGGGACGGTCCGGCGTACCCCTCACCTTCGCGCTCACCCGTTTCTTCCTGCGCTTGCGCGCTAGCTCTTTTTCTTTTCGTAACACGCCTTTTTTCCTTCTTTGTATTGGACGCAGATTTCCAGGATTTATATAAAAATTTCTTTATCTGTCTTTTCTGCGAAAATCTGCGTCCCCAAAAAGTTTTACCCGACCGCAGTCTTCCCGGCCTTGCGGTGGATGACCTCCTCTACGTACTTGATGCCTTTCCCTCCGTAGGGCTCTGGCGGACGCAGGCTACGAATCTTTGCCGCCGTCAGCCCCAGCAGGTGTTTATTCACCCCCCGCAGGGTAATGCGAGTCTGGCGCTCCACCTCCGCTTTAATTCCTTCGGGGAGGGGAAACCGAATGGGATGGGAATACCCCAAGTTGAAATTCAGGGCATTTCCCTGCGCCTCCGTCCGGTAGCCTACGCCGTTAATTTCCAGCACCCTTTCGAACCCCTGACTCACCCCTTTCACCATATTGGCGATCAGGGTGCGGGTCAGGCCTTGAAGGGCCTTCCCCCGCTTGGGGTCCTCCGGCAGATGCACGAACACCCGGTCTTTTTCCACCCCTACGGCCACTCCTCCGTCAACCTTTTGGCTTAGATTCCCCTTGGGGCCTGTAACTTTGATGAGAGGTGCCTCCCAAACCACTTTCACCCCTGGGGGGATGGGAATCGGCCTCTTTCCGATCCGTGACATAACGGTCTCCCTTAAAATCTTACCAGACTGAACAGAGCAATTCGCCGCCCACGTTCAGCTTGCGCGCCTCTTTATCCGTGACGATTCCTCTGGAAGTAGAAAGAATGGAAAGCCCGAGGCCCCGGAGCACGAGGGGAATTTCGGCCTTATGCACATACCTGCGTAACCCCGGCCGGCTGATAATTCTCAACTCCCCGAGGACCCGCTTTTTCGTTTCTCCTTCGTACTTCAGGTAGATCCTCAGCATGCCCTGCTTCCCATCCTTGATCACTTTGTAGTTTTTCACATAACCCTCGTCTTTAAGAATTCGGGCCACCTGAGCCTTAAGGTTCGAAGCCGGCATATCCACTTTCTCATGTTTCGCCTTGTTGGCATTGCGCAGGCGAGTAAGCATATCCGCTAAGGGGTCGGTCATCCCCATTTCTTCCCTCCTCCCAGACTAAAGTCCTCTACCAACTGGACTTGATGACACCCGGAATCTCTCCCCTCGAGGCCAGGTTGCGAAAACAGATCCGGCACAGGTCGAATTTCCGGTAATACCCCCGGGGCCGCCCGCAGACCGGGCAGCGGTGATGGGTTCTCACTTTGAACTTGGGGGTTCGTTTAGATTTTACGATCAGGGCAGTCCGCGCCACAGCTCATCCTTTCTCTCCATTAAAGGGGACGCAGATTTACGCAGAAAAAACAGAGCAAAATTCTTTTATTAAAATCCGAAAATCTGCGTTCATCTGCGTCCGCAAAAGAATTTCTCATTCAATTCCGAAAGGGCATCCCCAGAAGGCGCAGCAGTTCTTTCCCTTCTTCATCGGTCTTGGCCGTCGTCACGATGGAAATATTCAGCCCTTTGATTTTGTCAATCTTGTCTAAATTAATCTCGGGAAAGATAATTTGCTCCCGAATCCCCAGAGAATAGTTTCCCCGCCCATCAAAAGCTTTTCCCGAGACCCCGCGAAAATCTCTCACCCGCGGCAGGGCTACATTCACCAGTTTATCAAAAAAGTCCAGCATGCGATTACGGCGGAGTGTGACCATGACCCCAATCGGCATTCCCTCGCGAAGCTTATAGATCGCGATCGAGCGTTTGGCCTTGGTGATGACCGCTTTCTGGCCGGAAACGAGGGCGAGCTCTTCCACGGCCGAGTCCAGAATTTTGATATTCTGCACCGCTTCTCCCAACCCCATGTTCAGGGTAATCTTCCAAAGCCGCGGTACCTGCATCACGTTTTTGTACCCGAACGTCTTGGTCAACTGGGGAACGACATCCTTTTGATAAATCTCCTTCATTCGGCTCATCGGGGCTATCCTTCTTATGATCTTTCAATCAGCTCGCCGCATTTTTTGCACACTAACGCTTTCTTGCCACCCTCCAACACCTTTTTTCCCATGCGCACACCCCGGTTGCATTTCGGACATACCAGCAGGAGATTGGAGATGTGCAGCGGGGCCTCCTTCTGGAGAATCCCCCCTTGTCGAGTCTTACCGCTGGGGCGGGTGTGGCGCTTGATGAAATTGACCTTTTCCACCACTACCCGATTTTTTTTGGGCAGAACCTTGAGCACCTTGCCGGTCTTGCCCTTTTCCTTGCCGGCAATGACTTGTACCATGTCGTCCTTGCGCACATGAAACCGGATCAAATCCATCGAAAGCCTCACCCGCCCGGGCCCGTTCTTCAAAGGACTTCCGGGGCCAAGGATATAATTTTCATGAATTTCTTTGCCCGCAGCTCTCGGGCTACCGGCCCGAAGATACGCGTTCCCACCGGGTCATTCTGGGGAGTGATCAAGACCGCAGAGTTGTCGTCGAACTTGATATAGCTGCCATCCCTCCGCCGGACTTCCTTAACCGTGCGCACGATGACCGCCCGCATTACCTCGCCTTTCTTGACCTTAGAGTTGGGAATGGCTTCCTTCACGGACACGACGATGACATCGCCCAGACTGGCATATCTCCGCTTCGTTCCCCCCAACACTTTGATGCAGGAAAGTTTTTTGGCCCCAGAATTATCCGCCGCATCTAAATAGGTCTGCATCTGAACCATGGCTGTATCCTGATCTCAACTTTCTTTTTCTCAAGGCTTGATTTTATTGCCGGCCGGCGATGCCTGGTGGATTGCGGATGGCTTCTGCAAGAGCTTTACTCCGCAAGCCATGTTCCGCCTTCCCAATCCGTGATTAATGCGCCTTTTCCAGGATCTCCTTCACCCGCCAGCGCTTTTCCCGACTCAGGGGCCGGGTCTCCATGAGCCGGACTCGATCCCCCGCACGGCACTCGTTTTTTTCATCATGCGCCTTGTAGCGCGCCTTCTTGCGAAGGTATTTTTGGTATAAAGGATGCTTGACCAATCGCTCAACTACAACGATGACTGTTTTGTTCATGCGACTGCTCGCCACTTCCCCCACCAGTGTCTTACGGATTCCCCTCCCCATTATTCCCTTTCCCTCACGCGGCCTTCGCCTGGGCCAAGGTCTTTTCGCGAAGAGTGGTCTTCACTCTCGCTAAATCCCGGCGCACCTGAACCAGCCGCTCCGTGTTTTCCAGCTGCCCGGTGGCGTGCTGGAATTTCAAGTTGAACAGCTCTCCCGTAAAATCCAGTTCTTTTTGGCGAAGCTCCGCCTCGCTCAAATCCCTAAATTCCCGCGCTTTCACTCGCTCCCTCCCGGGCAATGAATTTTGTAGCCAGGGGCAGCTTGTGCGCGGCCAGCCGAAAAGCCTGCAGAGCCGTTTCCCGCGTTACCCCTTCCATTTCGTAAAGGATCCTTCCCGGTTTGATCACGGCCACCCAATCCTCCGGGGCTCCTTTGCCCTTGCCCATCCGCGTCTCCGCTGGCTTCCTGGTGACCGGCTTGTCCGGGAAGATGCGGATCCAGATCTTGCCCCCGCGTTTAATATGCCGGGTCATGGCCACCCGGGCGGCTTCGATCTGCCGGGTGGTCAGCCAGCCACATTCGGTCGCCTGCAGAGCGTAATCCCCGAAGCTCAGGTCCTTTCCCCTGGAGGCGATTCCCCTCCGCCTTCCTTTTTGCTGTTTGCGATATTTGACTTTCTTGGGTGCCAGCATTTCTCCATGAGCTCCTTACGAGGTTGTCTCTTTCCGCCCCCGGATGTCGGGGAGAACGTCGCCTTTGTAAATCCACACTTTAATACCAATCGCTCCATAAGTGGTTCGGGCTTCGGTAAAGCCGTAATCGATGTCCGCCCGCAACGTATGCAGGGGAACCCGTCCTTCCCGATACCATTCCGCCCGGGCGATCTCCGCCCCCCCCAATCTTCCCGAGCAGGCCACCTTGATTCCCTGGGCCCCGAATTTCAAGGAAGTGGTGACGCTCTTCTTCATCGCACGCCGAAAAGCCACCCGCCGCTCGAGCTGCAGCGCCACGTTCTCGGCGACCAGTTGGGCATCCACCTCCACACGGCGTATTTCTTGGATGTTGATGGAAATCTCCCGCTGGGTCATTTTCTGGATTTCCTTCTGGAGCTTCTCGATCTCCACCCCTTTTTGGCCGATAATGATCCCGGGGCGGGCGGTCCGGATAGTGATCCTGGCCCGGTTGCCTGTCCGCTCGATCTCCACCTTGGAGATCCCGGCATGGTAGAGTTTCTTTTTAATGTAGCGGCGGAGGAGGATGTCCTCCTGCAGGAACTTGGAATAAGCCTTCTCCGCATACCATCGAGAATCCCAGGTTTTTACGATCCCCAGGCGCAGCCCTATGGGATTAACCTTGTGACCCAACGTCCGACCTCCTTTTCTCCCTTAAATTTCTCACCCAGCGAAAAGCGGGGTTACCGTTCGCTAAGGACTACCGTAATATGACAGGTCCGCTTCCGGATTTTGCCGGCCCGGCCCATGGGCCGCGGCCGGAACCGTTTCAGGGTTGGCCCCTGATTGACAAAAATGGTTTTGACAAAAAGCGTATCCACGTCGATCGATTTATTCTGTCGCGCGTTCGCCAGAGCGGAATGGACGACTTTGGAGACCACCTTGGCGCCAAACTTGGGGGTGAAGGAGAGGATATTCAGGGCTTCCTCCACCTGTTTCCCCCGGATAAGGTCTGCGCTCAACCTTACTTTTCGCGGCGACAGACGAAGATATTTGGCCACAGCTTGCGCTTCCATGATCTCTCCTTCAGGCCGGCTTGGGCACCGCTTTCAACTTGGTTTTCCGGTCCCCGGAGTGGCCGAAAAAAGTGCGGGTGGGAGAGAACTCTCCCAACTTGTGCCCGACCATGTTTTCGGTGACGAAAACCGGAATGAACTTCTTGCCGTTGTGGACGGCGAAGGTCTGCCCGACCATTTCCGGAAGAACGGTGGAGCGCCGGGACCAGGTCTTGATGACCTTGCGGCTATGCGTCCGGACGGCCTCATCTACTTTGGCCATCAATTGCGCCTCTACGTAAGGACCTTTACGAATGGAACGTGCCATTTTAATTCCTCTAAATTTTTTTTGCCACAGAGGACACAGAGCTCACCGAGACAATATAATCAAAATGAAAATACAAATTGGAAATTAAAAGTCCGAAAATATTTTTATCTTTCAGACAGAATTTTCTCTGTGCTCTCTGTGTCCTCTGTGGTGAATTATTATCTCCGCCGTTTGATGATGAATTTATCCGTTGCTTTGTTCCGCCGGGTCTTATACCCTTTGGTGGGAACACCCCAGGGAGTCACTGGATGCCGCCCCCCCGAGCTCTTCCCTTCCCCACCCCCCAGCGGATGGTCGACCGGGTTCATGGCCACCCCCCGCACATGAGGACTACGGCCCAGCCAACGGCTGCGACCCGCTTTGCCGATGGAAATATTTTCGTGGTCCAGGTTTCCCACCTGGCCCACCGTGGCGTAGCAATCCACATGTACCAGATGAACCTCTCCGGAGGGAAGCTTGATGTGGGCATACTTCCCTTCCCTGGCCATCAATTGTCCAGAGGAGCCCGCAGTCCGGATCATCTGGGCACCCTTCCCCCTCTTGAGCTCCACATTATGGATCAAAGTGCCCAAAGGAATGTTCTTCAGTGGCAGGGCATTCCCCGGTTTGATGTCGGCCCGTTCGCCGCACGTCACCGTTTCCCCTACTTTCAACGAAAAGGGAGCCAGGATGTACCTTTTTTCCCCATCGACATAATGGAGCAGAGCGATGTTTGCGGACCGGTTGGGATCATACTCGATCGAAGCCACCCGAGCGGGGATATCGATCTTATCCCTTTTGAAATCGATGAGGCGGTAACGCTGTTTATGCCCGCCGCCGATATAGCGACTGGTAATCCTCCCGTAGGCATTCCGCCCTCCGGTCTTCGCTAACGGGAGGAGCAGAGCTTTCTCCGGTTCCCGCCGGGTGATTTCCGAAAAATCCAAAACGGTCTGGAATCTTCTTCCCGGCGATGTAGGTTTATATGTCTTGATGCCCATAGGCTTGACCTCTATAGTTTGGAGTTGGCAGTTCGGAGTGAAACCGATTTGTTTTTGATCCCGAACTCCGACTTCAATTACTCCGAACTACCTTTAGACTCCTTCAAAGAATTCGATGCGGTCTCCCTCTCGGAGCGTCACAATCGCTTTCTTCCAGTCGGACTTCCAACCGGTAAACTTCCCCAGGCGCTTTCGTTTCCCCGTCAAGTGCATGGTCCGGACCCGGAGGACTTTCACTTTGAATAATTTTTCCACCGCCTGGCGGATCTCGATCTTGTTCGCTCTGGGGTCAACGACAAAAGCAATCTGGTTCCCCTCTTCTTTCTGGCGCGTGCTCTTCTCCGTAATTAAGGGCCGCTTGATGATCTGATGCGCTTCGCTCATGGGCGTAAATTCCTTTCCACCTTTTCCAGGCTGGAGCGCAGAAAAACCACATTTTCATAGCGCAAGAGATCGTACACATTCAATCCCTCGCACCGGGCCAGCTGAATCCCTGGAATATTCAGCGCGGATTTTTCCAGAACTTCATTTGGGCCATCGATGACAATCAAGGCGTTGGAGATTCCCAGCGTTTTTAACACCGCCAGGAAACTCTTCGTCTTGGCCTCCGGTACGTCCAACCGATCCAAAACCAACAGTTTATTTTCTCGAAATTTGGAGGACAGCACAGAGCGCAACGCAGCCTGGCGCACTTTCCTGGGGGGACGAAACGAGTAGTCCCGGGGGTGCGGACCAAAGACGGTCCCCCCTCCGCGCCAGAGGGGGGAACGGGTCGATCCCGCTCGGGCCCTTCCGGTTCCCTTTTGCTTCCAGGGTTTGCGCCCGCCGCCGCTTACGAAAGAACGCTCCTTGGTGCACGCGGTTCCGCTCCGCCGAGAAGCCAGTTGCATGCGGACCACCTCATAAATTAAGTGCGGTTTCTCCGGCTCATTCAGGAGCCGGTCGTCTACTTCCATGTCGGAAATTTTTTGCCGATGAATGTCGAAAATATCTACTTTGGCCATATTTACCCCATGCCCGGGTATCAACCCGCGACCCTGGATTTCCTCTTTTTCGCCTCGCGAATCAACAGCAGCCCCCGGCTCCCCCCCGGGACCGCTCCCTTGATCAACAGCAAATTCTGCCGCGCCCGGACATCCACCACCTCGAGACTTTGCAAAGTGGTACGCTGGTTGCCGGTATGCCCTCCCATCTTCTGCCCCGGCCAGACGCGCGACGGATAAGAGCTCGCTCCGATGGAGCCGGGAGCCCGGTGAAACATGGAGCCGTGCGTGGCCCCGCCCCCGTGAAACCCCCAGCGCTTGACCACCCCCATGAAACCTTTGCCTTTGGAGATTCCGATTACATCCACCCGGTCGCCCACTTTAAAGTCTTCCACGGTGATCACCTGCCCCACCTGGAAAGGACTGGGATCCACCACCCGAAATTCTTTTAGATACCGGAAAGAAGGAACCTTCGCCTTTTCGAAATGGCCCAGCAGCGGTTTCTTGACCCGTTTCTTATCCCGCTCTTCAAAGCCCAACTGCACCGCTCCGTATTTTTCTTTCGCCGGCGCCTTGACCTGGATGACCGTGCAAGGTCCAGCTTGAACTACGGTCACGGGGACGACCACTCCATCTTCATGGAAGATCTGGGTCATACCCAACTTTTTACCGATGATTCCTTTCAACATACAAAGCCCTTTAATATTATTGGACGGAGATCGGCGCAGATAAACGCATAAAACGATTCAAGGCCAAAGGCGAAGATCCGTATTTTCTGCGACCATCTGCGTCCCATAATAATCATAGTTTGATCTCCACGTCGACCCCGGACGCGAGGTCCAGCTTCATCAGGGCGTCGATGGTCTGCTGGGTAGGCTCCAGAATGTCCAGGAGGCGTTTGTGCGTCCGGATTTCAAACTGCTCCCGTGATTTCTTATCCACGTGGGGAGACCGGAGGACGCAGAACTTATTGATGGTGGTCGGCAAAGGAATGGGCCCGGCCACCCGCGCTCCCGTCCGCTTGGCCGTATCCACAATCTCCTTGGTGGACTGGTCGAGCAGCCTGTGATCGTATGCCTTCAGTCGGATCCGAATCTTTTGACTATTACTGGCCATACCTCGTTTCCCGTTCCTTACCCTGGCTGTCGTTTAGACCGCCGAGTCTTCTTGGCGTTGCGGATTCGCAACCGTCCAGCCCTCGATCGGGTCCTGATTATTCTATGATATCGGAAATGACCCCGGCGCCGACTGTCCGTCCCCCCTCCCGAATCGCAAACCGCAACTCCTTCTCCATCGCAATCGGCGTGATCAACTGCACCTCAACATTCACACTGTCCCCAGGCATCACCATCTCCACCCCAGAAGGCAACGTCACCACCCCCGTCACATCCGTCGTCCGAAAATAAAACTGCGGCCGATACCCATTAAAAAACGGCGTGTGCCGCCCACCCTCCTCCTTCGTCAACACATACACCGAACCCTTAAACTTCGTATGCGGCGTGATACTCCCAGGCCGAGCCACCACCTGCCCCCGCTCCACCTCGTCCCGCTTCGTCCCCCGCAATAACACCCCTATATTGTCCCCCGCCTGCCCCTGATCCAATATCTTCCGAAACATCTCCACCCCAGTACACACCGTCTTAAACGTAGGCCGTATCCCCACAATCTCTACCTCATCCCCAACCTTCACCAACCCACGCTCCACCCGACCCGTCACCACCGTCCCTCGCCCAGATATCGAAAACACATCCTCAATCGGCATCAAAAACGGCTTGTCCACCTCCCGCTTCGGCTCCGGTATATACTCATCCACCGCCTTCATCAACGCAAAGATCGACCCACAACTCTCACACTTCTCATCCCCACACCCATGCTGCATCGCCTTCAACGCACTCCCCCGAATAATCGGGATCTCCTCCCCAGGAAACTCATACTTACTCAACAACTCCCGCAACTCCAACTCCACCAACTCAATCAACTCCGGATCATCCACCATGTCCACCTTGTTCAAATACACCACGACAAACGGCACCCCTACCTGCCGCGCCAACAAGATGTGCTCCCGCGTCTGCGGCATCGGCCCATCATCCGCCCCCACCACCAATATCGCCCCATCCATCTGCGCCGCACCCGTGATCATATTCTTTATATAATCCGCATGCCCAGGACAATCCACATGCGCATAATGCCGCCGCTCCGTCTCATACTCCACATGCGCCACCGCGATCGTGATCCCCCGCTCCTTCTCCTCCGGCGCCTTGTCAATCTGATCAAACGGCACATACTCCGCTAACTTCCTCGTCGCCAAACACCTCGTGATCGCACTCGTCAACGTCGTCTTCCCATGATCTATATGCCCAATCGTCCCCACGTTCACATGCGGCTTCGTCCGCTCAAACTTCCGCTTCGACATGTTCCCTCCTTTGCC
>Ga0315285_10002546_pt1 | contig 19036 bp, 11 predicted proteins | sample YL17G09_36_MG_FD_203698 | JGI IMG/M metagenome (GOLD analysis project Ga0315285, IMG submission 203698) | Sediment microbial communities from Yellowstone Lake, YNP, Wyoming, USA - YL17G09_36 | ecosystem: Environmental > Aquatic > Freshwater > Lake > Sediment | place: USA: Wyoming | collected...
AAGGAGATGGGGGCGGAGCGATTCGTCTGCTACAACTACGCCCACAAGCCGGGTATTTCCCGGATGATTAACGAGTGGACGGCGGAATTCAAAGACAAGTACCCGGAGGTGATCCCCTTCGCCGCGGTTCACCCGGAGGACGAGGATCCCGGAGGTGAACTCAAAAGGTGTTTTCAGAAAGGGTTCAAGGGGGTTAAGCTTCACTGCCACGTGATCGCGATCAGCCCGGATGACGAAAGAATGTTTCCGATTTACGATACGATTGCGGAGAACGACAAGGTTCTGGTTATCCATGCCGGATCCGGTCCCAATCTGGGGGGGTACTCGAATATCACCAGCGCTTTCTCGGGAGCGGGTTTTCTGGAGAAAATGCTAAAACGCTACCCGGGAATGAAGTGCGTGGTCCCCCATTTCTGCGCCGACGAATTTGAGAGATGTTTCGCCCTGATGGATGAGTATAAAAATCTTTACACCGACAACACGATGGTTTTCTCGGGTTTTTTCCCCGAGGTGCCCGGCCCGGAATTTTTCCTGAAACACCTGGTCAGACACCAGGACCGGATTCTCTACGGCACCGATTTTCCTAACATTTCTTACCAGGTTGAAACGGAACTTAATCAGATCCTGGGACTGCCTTTGGAAAGTGAAGCAAAAGAAAAAATCCTGAGGGGCAACGCGATCAGGCTGTTTGGGTTGGAGCAGCTAAATGATAAGGAGGAACCATGAAATTCGACCATCTCTTTTCGCCGATCAAGTTGGGTCCGGTAGAGGTAAAGAACCGGATCGTGATGAGCAGTCACGAAACCGGTTTCGGATTTTTTCAACGCAACCTTCCCGCAGACAGATATATCGAATATATGCGGGCCCGCGCCGAGGGCGGATGCGGGCTGATTGTCATCGGGGCCTGCCCGGTGCATCCCTCCAACCTGATCTTCGGCAACGAGCCGCTCCTCCCCCCGGATGAGCTCCTCCCCCGCCTGCGCCGGATGTCGGAGACCCTTCACGAGCATGGGACAAAAGTTTTCATCCAGCTTTTTCACCACGGCAAAGAGTGGGACAGTACGCAGAACTTAACCCCGCTGGAATCCTTCTCGGACATACCTTCTTTTTCCACCCGGGAAAGGCCGATGGTCCTCACCCAGAAGGAAATTGGGGACATCATTGAATGCTTCACGGTATTCGCCCGGACGGCTCGCGAGGCAGGACTCGATGGGGTGGAACTCCACGGGACGCACGGCTACCTGATCCAGCAGTCCTGGTCGCCCTGGGGAAACCAGCGAAAAGACAAATACGGCGAGCCGATGCGGTTCGCGTTCGAACTTATCGACCGGGTCCGCCAGGAAATCGGTCCAGAAATGGCCCTCGGGTTCCGCATCAGCGGCGACGATCTTCACCCCGGGGGCATGGACAACGAAAAAATGCAGGAGGTGGCCCGGACACTCGAAGCCACCGGGAAGGTGAACTACATCAATTGTTCGGCCGGCTCCCAGTTCGCGCATTACGGGCTGGTCATCGGCCCCGGGTATATTCCCCTGGGATTCTTCATTCCCTTTCATTCCGCGATCCGGAGAGCGGTGGAGAAAATCCCCGTCTTCGCCTCGGTCCGGATCAACGACCCGGTCCAGGCGGAGAAGATCCTCGAGGATGGCCACGCCGACCTGGTGGTGATGACCCGGGCCCAGATCGCCGACCCGGAGATTTCGAAAAAAGCCCAGGCGGGAAAGCTCGACGAGATCCGCCACTGCATCGCCTGCGTCCAGGGATGCATTGGAAGGGGATTCCGGCTCAAATCCATCACCTGTACGCAGAACCCCCGGGTGGGCCGGGAGGCGGAAACCACGTTCGCTCCGGCGCGAAAACAGAAAAAAGTCGTCGTGGTCGGTGGCGGTCCGGCCGGCATGGAAGCCGCCCGCACGGCGGCGGAGCGGGGGCACCAGGTCGTCCTCTTCGAAAAGGAGAAGGACCTGGGGGGGCAGGTGAATATCATCACCCGGATCCCGGAGCGGGGCGAGTTCAACGAGCTTATCCGATGGCGCCGGTTCCAACTCGACAAGCTCGGAGTGAAAATCGTTCTGGGGAAAGAAGCGGACGAGCGTGTCATCCTCGGGGAATCGCCCGATGCCGTCGTCCTGGCGACCGGGTCCCTTCCTACCAAACCCGAATTTCCAGGCGGAGATCTTCCCAACGTGCATCACTTGGTCCAGGTTTTGTGGGAGAACGTCCCCCTGGGCGAGCACGTCGTGATCGTGGACACCGTCTTCAAACAGCAGGCGGTCACCCTCGCCGACCACCTCGCCGGAATGGAAAAGAAAGTTACTCTGGTGACGCCCCTCCCTTACCCCGGCATGTTCTTGGGAATCACCGAGATCCCCATCATGTTTATGCGGATGCTGACCAAGGGAGTGACCTTTATGGAGTCGAGCGAGGCCCTGGAATTCACCGGGGACACTCTTATTGTGCGCAACAATTTCACCCAACTCACCCAGAACATCGAAAAGATCGACAGCCTGATCGTCATCCAGGCCAACCGGCAGAACGACGGGCTTTTCTGGAAACTTATGGATAAGATTCCCGAGATCTACCGGATCGGCGATTGCGCGTCGCCCCGGGATGTCCTCCAGGCGATCCGGGAAGGGTTTGACGTCGGGAGAAAAATCTGAATCAGAAGTAGCGAAATTCTGGCAAATTCTAGCAAATTCTAGGGTCAGATCTTTACTTTGGTGTTTGGAAGACGAGCAAGGCGCGGCGGGTGGCGATTTATTTATCCCGGCGGGTGTTGGGATTGAGATAGAAGGTAATTGGCGAGAAGTTCGGTCTGGGGTATACCGGGGGAGCCGGTGTGTTAGCAACATGAAGAGGAAAGTGGAAGAGGATTTGAAGTTCCGGAAGAAGGTGGAGAAAATTATCGCAAATAGCAAGATAAAGACCTGACCCTGGAATTTTTGGAATTTCTTGCGACAAGTATTGTTCGAGTATATTGAATCTTTCTATAAAATTCCCGACGGCTCCATACTACACTCGATTACGTTACACCTTTTGAGTATGAGTCATCGGCGATGGCAAAATGTGCTTAGTCGTGTGTCCATTTTCGGGGGCAATATCAGCTCTCGGCTCCGCGGCTGAACCACACCGGCGAAAGAGAGCCCGCCTGAGGTTCAACGTCCGCAAGGTCGGTGCCGGGATCAATGACGGAGTCAGTTCCGCTTCACATACCAGATATCTGACCCGAAGACGCCCTTGTCGTCCACCAGCACGTGCACGAAGTACATGACGCTTCCGTCGGTCACCAGAGAGGGCTCGCCCACATATCCGGTAAGCATCATCACGGGAGCGCTCCAGACCGCGCCGCCGAAGGTGGCCTTGTAGATGCTGGCCGGCCCGTCGCGGTCCGATACGAAGAACATGGTGTTTGGGTCATCCGCAGCGAACGCTGGTTGCAGTTCGCCGCCAGTCGAGTTGATCGGCGCTCCGAGGTTCGCAGGCTCACTCCAGGCATTCCCCGCCCTCGCAGACACCCAGATGTCGGCCCCGCCCAGGCCGCCGGGGCGCGTGGACGCCAGGTAGAGCTTGGTCCCGTCAGGGCTGAGGCAGTGTTCGCCGTCGAGGTATGCCGAGTTGACCACCTCCCCGAGATTCTCGGCGGGGCCGGGTTCGCCGTTGACGATTGGCGCAACGTAGATGTCCATGGGGTCATCGACAGGTGGCGACTGCCGGTAGCCGGTATTCGCAGATCGAGTGGAGTGGAAATACACGTACTCCCCGGTCGGAGTGAAGCTCACCTCACCGTCACTTGCACCGCCCGATACACCCCTGCGAAGGTCAAAGAATCGTGGATTGGCAAAGGATCCTAAGTCGGCGGCGACCCGCTGCGCGTAGTAGGTGCCCGCGGTGCCGTTGAGCCGTTCATCGAAGGAGGCGTTCACCGTCGGAGACCAATAGAAGTAGAGCGTCGTACCGTCGCGGCTGATTTCGATAGCGTCCTCGGGGCAAGGCGTGTTCAGGGTGGGTAACTTGACCGGTGCACCCCAGGCTGTTGCCACGACCTGCGGCATCGCGTAGGGCACCCTACTCGGATCCACTGCATAGTGGCAATCGGGCCGGGGACTGTTGTGTCCGAACCCCTGGCCGGCGTCAGGCGTCCGCTGGTCGTTACCCGATCCACCGCATCCTGTCGTGGCGAGAGAAAGCCACGTGGCCCACCACATCGCTTGCCGCACCATCCGTCCCACTTCACTCATTGGGCCAACTTTGCCACGCCCTGCCCCCGGCGTCAACAACCGACCCCGCCAGAATTGATTTGGGGGACCTAATTGAAATATGGACTTATGTGTAGGGGGCCAAAATAGGTTTGAATGAATGAAGGACCATACGGCTACGGAAATTTCGCAATCTGATCAACCAGCCCAACATTAATTTCCTAAGAATCCCGCAGCAGAAAAGAGGCAACAAGCTTCGAATTCAGACAGAAAAGTCTGGTTCAAGATAAGCTTCCGCCTATCGTGCTGGAAACAAGCCAATAAATTCCTCACACCCTCCCCTCAGTCCCCTCCTCTCCGAGCCGGAGGCTCTACAGAGCCGGAGGCCATCAAGGGAGGGGAGAAAGTGGGGTGGCTCCCATCGAGGGAGGGGAGAAAAGGGGATCGGCTTTCATAACGGCCTGTTCTGGGAACAGGCCCTACATATTGAGGGAGGGGAAAAAATGGGGCTGGTTCCCGGAAAGCCTCTGGCCCGCCGCCGGAATCTTGATACTTCGACGGCGCCCAAACCCCGTCCTTGAGGGCAGGGTTTATCCTGAGGGGATTCACCCTGAAGGAAAAAAGGCGCCGCTCAGTATCAACCCTGAGCATACCCCGGTCTTTAGACCAGGGAAGTCGAAGGGTTGATACTGGCTGTGGGGCCCATCGCAAGCATTTATTTTTCCTGGAAAATATTGATATTTATTTATTGATTATGTAAATTGAATATTAAAAATTCAATCAGTATGTAAGAAGCTTTTTACAATTTTTCATCTTAACTCTCTACTCAAAACTCTTAACTTACGGATGACGGCATTTTTTCAGATTTCCAAACAACAGATTCCCCGGGTGCTTCTGGGGACTTCCCCTTTCCTCGGGGCGGGGCAGTTCGGCTCCCGGGCGCCCGAATATTTCGAGCATTTTTACGAGCATCCCGAGAATATGGTCGATCTGATTCTTAAGGCCTGGAAAATCGGGGTAAGGGGAATTCAGGCGGTGGCTTTCCCCCGGGTCATCGAGGCGATTGAAAACGCCAGGAAACAGGAGGGAATCGAGCCGGTGGTGGTGGGGACCCTGGTCCCCAACGAGGTGGAAAGCGGGATCGAGCTTTTGCTTCGCGTAAACGCCCGGGTCGCTCTTTTGCACGGGATGGAAACGGATCATCTCGATTTCGAGATGATCTCCGGACACCTTTCGCTGATTCGGAAGGTCGGGATTATACCCGGGCTGGCGGTTCACCGCGCTGTTCCCACCCTCCGGGCGCTGGTGGAAAGCAAATTGGATTTCCAGATGCTCATGGTTCCCCTGAACCCGCGGGGGATAATGATTGGGAATCTCCCCGAGCTTCTGGAGGAGATCAAAAAATTCAAATGCCCGATCGTGGCCAAGAAGGTTCTGGGGGCGGGAAAAATCCCGCCCACCGAATCGCTTCCCTGGGTAGCCAGCCAAAAGGTGGCGGGCGTGGCCTTGGGGGTGGCCAGCGAATCCGAGGCCGAGGAAACCTTATCCCTCGCGCTAAAGCTGCTCACCTGAGAAAAGAAATTAATCAGGTGAAATTATCTCATCATTGGATTTTGAATAAGAGGTATTCGTTTCGGTTTGTCATTCCCGTCCCGCTCCCCGCTTAAGACCTGCGGGGACAGGCTTGGCGGGAGGAATCCAGAAGTTATTCTAATCCCTGACCCCTGGATTTCTGCTCCCCGATTAAAGGCTTCGAGGATATGTTTCGTAGAAGTGACATTAAAAAAATCTTGATGATCGTATTTCTAAATTCCGAAATCTGCAATCGGCAATAGTAAAGGGAAGATCCCATCTTCCATTAAAACTGGGCGATGAGTATTATTCCCTTAAACATTAATCTCACCCAATAGAGATAAGGAGGAATAAGATGAAACGAATCCCACCCCCACCGGAGATAATCACCGGGAAATGCACGGGTTGCGGCCTCTGCGTGAAGTATTGCCCCGCCCTGGTATTGGGGATGCAAAACAAGATCGCCGCCGTCGAGCGAAGGGAGTTTTGCGTCGCCTGCGGGCATTGCGGAGCGGTCTGCCCCACCGAGGCCATTTTCCATCCGGAAGCCAAGGTGGAGAGCCATCTAACCACGGGCCCCGGTCCGGCCGTTAACCCCGAGGCTGTTTTAAAACTCCTCCGGGAGCGCCGTTCGGTGCGCTTTTACCGGCCGGAGCCGGTTCCCCGGGAGGTCCTGGAAAAAATCATCGAGGCCGGGAGGTACGCCCCGACCGGAAGCAACAGCCAGAACGTTCATTACCTGGTTTTCACCGATCCCCGGGAAATCGTCAAACTCAGAGAGATTACGGTCAGCGGCATGGAGAAAGCCTTCGGGATGATGGGCAACCCGATCGTCGCCTTCTACGCCGGCTTCATCCTCGGGCGCAAGACCGTCAAGTTCTTGCAGGATTACATCCCGGCGGCCAAGTCCGTGATCGAGTCGACCAAGAGCGGGGTGGACCGGGCCTTCTGGAACGCGCGGGCGGTAATCCTGGTCCATGCTCCCGCCTGGGATTCCAGCTCGGCTTTCAACTGCGTCGCCGCCATTAATTATTGCGCCCTGATGGCCCACAGCCTGGGGGTGGGTGTCTGCTTTAACGGATTCATCGAAAATTCCGCCAAGTACGATCCCAAGCTGAAGAAATTTCTGGGACTCCCTAAAGATCATCGCTGCTTTGGGGTCATGACCCTGGGATACCAGGAGGTGAAATTCCGGCGCCTGGTGGAGCGCCGCCGGCCCAGCATCGAGTGGAGGTGAAATAAATCAAAAATCAGAATTTATGACCACAAATTATGAGCAAATGGATAAAGAAGGGAAAAAACCGATTTTTCAACTCACATCCCCATAACGGCTGATTCGACTGAGAACATCATCCTTAAAATGGGAATTATTTAGGGAGATGCTCACGGCGTTCGCGGGGCAGTAAGTCGCGCAGCGGCCGCAGCCCCGGCAGATCTCGCTGTGAACGGCCCGGCCGTCCTCAATCGTAATGGCCTCGTAGAGGCAATATTCCACACAGGTCCCGCAGCCGGTGCACGTGTCGGTCACTTCGATCTTCAGTCCTTCGAGCCGGGGGGAGATGCGGTTGAAGTGCTCGGCAGGGAGGTTCTTGAAGGCGCCGCCCAGGCAGCAGCAGTGGCAGCAGAAGCACACGCTGACGAATTTTCCGTCGCTCGGGAGCTGGTAAAGAAAGGTGTCAACATTCGCTTTGCCGACGGCGGGGACCAGGCCGTTGTCGATCGCCCGGTGCAGGTGCGCGATCGCCTCTTCCCGGGAGACCGGTCGGCCGAGCCCGCGGAGGATTTTCCGGACGCTTTCTCCCATGAACAAACACCCGATCTCGGCGGAATGGTTTTTACAGTCGTAGGCCTGGCGGCAGCCGCAGACATTCATGATCATGCGGTAGGATGATTTATTAATCAGCTCGGACACGATCGGGACGGGAACCAGAACGCCGTTTTGTTTCAGTTCTTTATTAATCGGCAGGACGGTGGACATGTTCTTTTCCGGGTGGACCCAGGAATGCCGGTCGCGGATTCCCGGGAGGGAGATCACCCGGAAGATGGACCTGATCACCGCCAGCATGGTCCGCAGAACGGTTCGATTCTTGGAGAACTTGGCTATCTTCTCGTCCAACTTGGTCAAAGGGACAGCATCCATTTTCTTTCTCCTCTCCTGAAAATATGGATCCGCCGGGCAGGGGCATCACGGAAACATCCGGGGCCCCGCCAACAACTCCGGCACTAAATTTTAATCACTGACTCCAGGTTTTTAATGGCGCTTTCCAGGTAGCCGGGGTTATCGAGCTTCAAGTGAATCGCCTTGTTGGGGCAGTACTTGGCGCAGCGGCCGCAGCCCTGGCAGTCGTCGGGGATCAGCGGCTTTTTATCCACCATCCTGATAAGTCCGAGGGGGCAGGTTTCGACGCAGGTACCGCACCCTGTGCACTTTTCCTGATTCACCAAGATCTCGAGGCCCGGAAGCCGATTGTACTGGATTCTCAGCTTCTCCGGGGGCAGGTAACGGTTGATGGTGTTCCCGAGGCAGCAACACTCGCAGCAGAAGCAGACACTGAACATCCGGCCCATATCCGGCACCCCGAAGATATAGTTATCCACCCGGGGCTTGCCGGCGAAAACCGGCAGACCAGCCTTGATCCCTTTCTGAACATGCTCCCGGGCCTCCTCCTTTGAAGCCGGGTGGGCCCAGGTGGTGGGAGCCCTCCGGGCGTCCTCGCCCATGATGATGCAGCCCAGGTCGGAGGAATATTTTTTGCATTCGCCGGCCTTCCGGCAGGCGCAGAAATCGATGATCACACGGTAGGAGGACCTCTCGATGAAAGTCTCCACCAGCTGGTAGGGCACGGTCACGCTCTCCCCGAGTTCGAGTGTCTCCTGTACCGGGATAATAAACAGCCGGTTTTTTTCATTACTCACCCAGGGATGGACCCGGTTGATCAGGGGAAGGTTGGCCGCCTTGAACATCCCAGCCAGCATCTTGAAGCCGAGCCTCATCCCCGGCGGGTAAAAAACATATTTGAGGAGACGGGGATTCCGGGGCTTGAAGTTGATGAAATCAAATATCCCGGGAAACCATTTTCTTTTTAATTTCTCTTTCATTTTTAAACCTTTCCCCGATTCAAGGCAAAATCCCACGCACGGAATTTTCAATGAATGGGATATCCATTATTTATCTCTCCGGCAAAGGTTCCCCCCCGGTTCCGGAGGCGGTATCCTCGGGGGGAAATGCCGTGGCGTTTTTTAAACAGGCTGTAGAAATGGCTCAGGGAATCGAAACCCAGGCCCAGGCAGATTTCGACGATCGGGCGCTCGGTTCCGGCCAGCTCCCGGGCGGCAAAGTCCATCCGGAAGCGGTTGACCACCTCCGAGGGGGTGGCCTTAAGCCACTTCTGGCAGGCCCGGGATACATGGGTGGCGGATTTGCCGCAAAGTTTTTGAAAGTTTTTTACCCCGCCGGTTAACAATTCCGGATTCTGGATCGTGCCGTAAGCCCGCTTCAGCCAGTCGGGACATAAAGGCGGGATTTCCCGGGAAGGCTGGTTTTCGATGAGGAAAAGCAGATTCAAAAGCAGCAGGTCGAGGTAAAACTGGGTGCGCGGGGAGTAGAGCATCAAGTCCACGAGTTCATCGGCGTGACGGCGGAGGTTGCCGTCAAGTTCCACCATCCTGGGCAGCTTGGAATCGCCCCCGAAAAATGATGGATTGTCGGGGAAATACCGTTCGCGGATATCCCCGAGGATTTCCTCTCGAAACGCGAGGCTGACCAGGATAAAAGGGCTTTCGCCGGTATTCCGGAATTCGTGTTTATCTTTCTTCCGGATCATAACTAGGTGGTTGGGCCTCATTAAAACCGATTCCCCATTGACCACGTGCAAAGCCTCCCCGCTGTCCATCCAGTTAACTTCGGCAAAGTCGTGCGAATGGCCGTAGATCTGGCTGCCCGGGGGAATAAAAAGCCGGGTGAGACGAAACTTATCTTCGGGGGAAGAGAGAATGTTTTTAAATTTTACCGGAATCATATATTGAAATTTTTTCTGTTTTCCAAGTTATCAGAAATGTAAAATAAGCGCAATATGTAAAATAATCGCAAAATAATGTATTTTTCAAGGAAGATTCTCTTTTCTTGATAAACATAAAATTCTATGCAAACTTAAATATGGTTATACTGGAAGAAAATCGTTAAAAGCAGCCACACTATCTAAGGAGGGTAAAATGAAGAGAGCAAAGAAGATTTCTTGGGTGCTGGCTTTTTTATTCCTGGTTTTCGCCGGGTATTCCTGCTCGCAGGGACCGGTCAAGGCCAAGCTCAGCCCGGACGGTTATGACGCGGTGGTGGTCGGCGCGGGGGGAGGGGGAATGGCGGCGGCCGCCAAGCTCGCCCTGGGAGGCCTGAAGGTCCTGGTCATCGAGCAGCACGACAAGGTGGGCGGCTACATGAGCGCCTTTGAACGGGGTGATTACCGGTTTGAGGTCTCGCTCCACGCTATGGATGGGATGGGGATCGAGGCGTTTGACGATCTCGGGATCGATAAAAAGGTCAAACTCCACAAGACCGATCCCGCCTACAGGTCGGTTTTCCCGGATACCTACTTCGACATCCCCGCCGATGCCGAGAAATACCGGCAGCTCCTCAAGGAAAAATTCCCCGGCGAGTCCAAGGGGATAGACAAGCTCTGGAAGGAGCTTCAATCCATAGACTACATCATGATGAATCTCATGAACCTCCAGGATAAAAAGAATGTGGCGGGCTCGCTTCTCAAAATTCTAACCAGTCCCTGCAAGCTCTGGATCCTCGGCAAGTACTGGAGCAAAAACAGCACCGACACGCTCGGTAAATATATCAAGGACCCGAAGCTCTTCACGCTCTTTACCCAGCTGATGGCCTACACCGGCATTGATCCGGACAATGTTTCCGGCATGCTCTTCGCGATGATGTGGATCAGTTATCACTTTCACGGGTTCTACTATTTCGAGGGCGGGTCGCAGGCAGTGACGAAAGCCCTGGCCGAGGTCGTCCAAGAGCACGGGGGCAAGGTCCTGCTCAACACCCTGGTTACCAAGATCGTGATGAAAGACGGATTGGCCACGGCGGTCCAGACCAAGGACGGGAAGGAATTCCCCTGCCGGTATGTGGTCTCGAACGCCAACGCGCCCGATACCTTTTTCAAGCTGATCGGCCGTGAGTACCTGCCCAAGGACTATTTGCAGAAGCTCGAAACCATGAAAATCGGGGCCTCCGCTTACGCCGTCTACCTGGGGGTGAACAAGGATTTAACCGGTGAATTCCCCCCCGGAATCCATTCTTATTTCGTCAACCCCGGTTGGGACCAGGCGGAGACCTTCCGATACTTCCAGGAAGGCATTCCGGAGAAAGCCATGTTCGGTTTGATCAATTACACCATGGCGGACCCGACCGACGCCCCGAAGGGCAAGAACGTGATCGCCCTGGTTTCGATGATGCCTTACGATTATAAGGGCGACTGGCTCTTGAGCCAGGGTTATGATAAATACAAGGCTCTCAAGGAAGAGGTGGCGCAGAAGTTTATCGATCGGGGCGTGAAAATCGTTCCCAGCCTCAAATCCTCGATTGAAATCATGGAAGTGGGCACACCCAAAACCATGGAAAAGTACACCTTAAACCCGAAAGGCACGATCTTCGGCTGGGAATACAGTATCAATCAGAGCATGTTCAAGCGGCTGCCGCAGAAGACCCCGATCAACAATCTTTATCTCGCCGGGGCCTGGACCTTTCCGGGAGGCGGGCAGTCCGCGGTCCTCCTCTCCGGCCTGGAAACCGCGAAAATGATCCTGGCGAGGGAAAAGTAGTAGCCGGACTTGGTTTTAAAAATTTTTTCTGGCCCCCTCACCCTCGCCCTCGAGGGGAGAGGGAAGGGGAGAGGGTGAAATTAATGACCTGGACAGAAATGGTTTTTAGAAGAAATGGCTTCCAATAAATACGATGTCATCGTTATTGGCGGCGGAATCGCCGGGCTCATCGCCGGCCTCCACCTGCAGAAGCTAGGCAAGCGTTCCCTGATCCTGGAACACGGCCACCAGGTGGGGGGGAACATGTCCGGCATCTGGCGCAAGGGGTTCTACTTCGACTGTGGCGACCAGTCCACCGAGAACGTGGGGATCATTTTCCCCATCCTCCAGGAACTGGGCCTCTACGACCCGGGGGAATGGATCCGGGCCCGCTTCCGCTGGGCCACGCCCGACCTTGACGCCCCCTTCCTGGAATACGGGCAGATGCGGGATGACTTCAAGAAGGCCTTCCCCGGCTCTACACGTGGGCTGGACAAATGGTTCGATTACATCGTGCCGATCTGCCTCAGTATGAAAAAGATGTTCGGGGGCGGCCCCCAGCCCTTCGTGGTCGATGGCTGGAAGAAGGTGCGCGCCAACCTGCGGATGATGTCCCAGGCCGGTTTCATGGTCCGGAAAGGCCGGGAGATGATGAAGACCACCGGGGAGGAGAAGGCCCTGGAGATGTTTCCCGACGAGCCGCGCCTCTACTACCTCTGCGGGGAAAGCAGCCTCAAGAACGTGCCGCTGATGATGCATTACATATTCTGGTACACCTTCACCGACGATTACTGGTATCCCCGGGCCGGGCTCCAGGGGTTCATGAACAAGCTGGCCGATGCCTACCGGGAGCGCGGCGGGGAGATCCGCTTCAAATCCACCGTGGACAAGGTGATTACCTCCGGGCAGACCGCGACCGAGGTCGAAACCTCCGGGGGCGAGCGTTTCCAGGCCGACTATTTCATCAACGCCGGCAACCTCAAGCGGCTGATCAACACCATGCTGGACCGGCCGGAAAAATGGGATTTCCGGGAGCGCCAGATCTTTACCGCCGGCCAGCTTACCCCCGCGATCTGCTCGGCTTTCCTGGGACTGGATATGGACGCCGGGGAATTGCGAAGACATATGAAGACCAACCACACCATTTACTGGCGCACCTACGAAACTGCGGCCCGGGACATCTACGATCCGGAGGCCCACAACAAGGGCTGGTCCTTTATCAGCGCGCCCTCCCTCGATCTTCCCCACCTGGCCCCCCCGGGTAAAAGCTCCCTGGTGGTCCAGGTTTTCACCTCCTACCACTGGCGGAACGGCTGGGGAACCGGCTCCGCCGATCCCATGGCCCGGAGCCCGGAATACCGGGAGCTCAAGCAGAAGGTATTGGAGGATATCATCCGGCAGACCGAGCACATCATCCCGGGGCTTTCGAAGAGGGTGGTGTACAAGGAGCTGGCTACCCCCCGGTCGATGGCGCGCTGGACCCTGAACGAGGAAGGGGCGATCATGGGCTGGACCTACGATTCCTTCCAGAGCCCATTGAAGGACAAATACGTCAATTTCCGCACCCCGATCAAAAACCTGTTCAACGCGGGACATTACTCGGTCTGGCCGGGAGGGGTGGTCTTTTCGGCCATGTCCGGCCGGGTGGTCGCCAAGGGCATCTGCCAGGGATTCCTGCGACAGCTGATTTACTAAAAAATTCGGATTGATTAAACTTTTATATCCCCTTGGCCAGACCATGGGGATATTTTATTTCTGTCATTCCGCACTTGATGCGGAATCCAGTTACCTTCTCTGGATCCCCGCTTTCGCGGGGATGACAAAAAAGGAAAGGGATTCCCGCTTACTCCTTCGCCAAGGCTTTGGAGGACAGGTTCGCGGGAATGACGGTAGAGGGAGGGGATAACAAAACGGGGAGTACATAATTATTTGGAAATTGGGATTTGGAGCTTGGGATTTTTAAAAAAGGGGCTGGTCTATAAGCCGGATTCTGTTCCCCGCCGGAGGCGGGGAGGCGGCCATTTCTCTGGGACCCCGGTTGCCCGGGGCCTCAAGCAACCTACCCGGGAGCATCGGGCGGGCCACCCTCAAACGCTCCCTTATTTGGCCTTGCTCCGGGTGGGGTTTACCCTGCCCCCGAAGTTACCTTCGGGGCGGTGAGCTCTTACCTCGCCTTTTCACCCTTACCCCTCGATTGCTCTCAGGGCGGTATGTTTTCTGTGGCACTTTCCTTCAGGTTTACCCCATTTGGGGTTACCCTGACCCGTCGTTAGCGGGCACCCAGCCCTATGGAGTCCGGACTTTCCTCCCCGAGCCCGGTTGCCCGGACGTCGGAGCGGCCGCCCGACCAGCCCCAACTGTTAATTATAACAGGGTCCAAGGGTTCTAGGGTCCAAGGGTTCTAGGGTCCAAGGGGCCGAGGGTTAAAGGGGTAATAAAAGTTTCGAGTTGCGAGTTTTGGGTTTCGAGTTAAAAAGGATTGACGATTGACGAATGACGATTGACGAATGAAAAAAATAAGGTCATTCCTGCCAAAGCAGGAATCCAGAGCTGAATTTAAATTTTTCCCTTGGACCCTTGAAACCTCGAACCCTTGAACCCTATTGAAAAAAACAAATGGTAAATTTTCAATGGGGTTAAAAGTTGGCAAAATGGCGGAATTCGATTAAATTATGAGCATGCGAAATATGGGAATCGGGAAGGAAAATGGCTCCGCCCTTATCGGCATCATAATCTTTGTCGCGGTGGCGGCCGCGATTATTTTCGTGGTGGTTCAGATGGTAGGATCTTCCACGCAGGCCGGGAAGTTTGAAACCGCGGTGGGGAATATTACCCTCGAAGGAATGAACAAGAGCGATGCCCAGTTGGAAAAGGAGATTGCGGACCAGGCCGCGGCCAATGGCGTGAGCTTAAGCAATGACAACATCAAAATCGCGTGGGGACCGAATCGGGAATACCTCGAGGTCTCCATCGATTATTCCATCCCGGTAAACCTGGGGATATACCAGTTTGACCGGGTGTACAACTATTACACCAAGCGCGAGCTTTCTTTCCCCAAGAAAATACTCAATCAAGTCGAGAGAAGCGTCCGGGGCAGTTACGACACGATGGTGGATCGGGCCCGGAAGGCGACGCAGGAACCGGGGAGCGGAAGCCCGGAATAGCAATTGATAGAGTCAACCTGGATTCAAATCTAGTCTCAGATTTTCAAATAATTCCCCGTTAATAATGACCAATGACCAATTTTTACCATTTAATTTCATTGATTCCAATCATTCACTCGACCCCTTGAACCCTTATAAGTCATGAGCAAATACACCGTTCCTCTCTCCCAAATTTCGGTTAAAGATATCTCCCTCGTGGGAGGGAAGGGAGGCAATCTGGGCGAACTCGCCCGGGCCGGGTTCCCCGTCCCCGACGGTTTCTGCGTCCGGATGATCGCCTTTGAGGATTTTCTCGAAAAAAACCTCCTCTCGGAGAAAATCAACGAGATTCTTGGCCGCATTGATTTTACCGATCTCTCTGACCTGGAGGCCAAAACCCAGGGTATCCGGGAGATTGTTTCGGCGGCCCCGGTCCCCCCGGAAATCCGGGAAGAGATCCAGTCCGCCTATCGCCGCCTCGGCCGGGAAGACCAGCTTCCCCTGGTTGCGGTTCGCTCTTCGGTCGGGACCAATGATCTTTCCCGGAGCTCTTTCCCCGGCCAGATGGACACCTATTACGGGGTCAAGGGTGAGGATGAACTCATTCAGCAGGTGGTAAAGTGCTGGGCCTCCCTGTTTACCTCCCGCGCCACCCTGGCCCGCCACAAGCTTTCCCTGGACCATTCCGCGGTGTTTATCGCCCCGGTAGTTCAGATGATGGTGCCGGCCGAGGCGGCCGGGGTGGTTTTTACCGCGCATCCCTTGAGCGGAAGAACCGAGGAAATGCTCATTAACGCAAGTTTTGGCCTGGGTGAATCGGTGGTTTCCGGGAAGGTCCAGCCGGACCAGATCGCGGTTCGGAAAGCCGACCTCGCGATTCAATCAGAGGAGATCGGGGAAAAGCGGGTCAAGATCATCCTGGACCTGGAACGGGGTAAGGGCAGCAAGGAAATCCCGGTGGAGGAAAAGCTCCGGCGGGAACCCTGCCTATCCCGGGACCAAATCTGGAAACTGGCCCGGATCTGCCTGGAGATAGAATCACATTATGGCCAGCCCCAGGATATCGAATGGGCCCGGGTGGGGGAGGAAATCTTCATCCTGCAATCCCGCCGGATCGCGGCGGTAAAAAAGGAAAAGCCGGAAGAAGAAAAACTTCCCGCCGAATGGGTTTCGGAATTTGATACCCCGATTGATCCCCGTTTCCCCGAGTTTACCTCGGCCAACATCAGCGAGGTGGTACCGGGGGTGCTTACTCCTTTCACGCTTTCCGGAATGATCGGCCTGGAAAATGGTTTCCGCCTGCCTAACCTGGAGCTCGGGCTCTTCAAACTCCCGCCCAATCCGCCCCCCTACATTTTCCTGGGTTTCTTCTACGGGCGGGCGCACCTGAATATCACTACCTTCCGGGGGATGACCGCCCAGATCCCGGGGGCCACCGCCGCCGAGTTTGACCGGCCCATACCGGGGATGGGGAAGGAAGCGCCCCGGGAGCCGTGGCGAAAAGAGCTTCGCAAGTACCTCCGGTTTCCGGGTTTCCTCTTTCGGGCGATCCGATTCGAAAGGGAGGTGCCCGGGCGGGCCCGGTCCTGGCACGCCGAGGTCTTCCGCCGGATCGCGGAGGAAAAAAGGCAAAACCTTCGCAGTATTTCCCTGCCCGAGATCGCCGACCGGATGGCGGCGGTGCAGGAAGAGGGGGCCGCGGTTCTCGGCGTGCATATCGCCGCCAGCCAGCTTGCCGTCGGCTACTTCGAGGCGTTGAGGAAGCTCACCGCCCGCTGGCTCGGGGATGAATACGGCGGCCTGGCGGCGCGGCTCGTGACCGGCCTCAACAACCTGGAGAGCGCGCGCCCGAGCTTCGAAATCTATAACCTTTCCCGGGCAGTGATGGATTCTCCCGAGCTGAAAACATTGTTCACTTCCTTCCGCGCGAGGGAGATCGGGGAAAAACTGAAGGGTGAAAGCAACGAGTCGGCCGCCAGGTTCCGGGAGAAGCTTAAACAATTCCTGGACCGGTACGGCTTCCGGAGCGTTTCCGAGGCCGAGGTGATATTCCCATCCTGGGAGGAGGATCCGAGCTACGTTTTCGAGATGATCCAGAATTTTCTGGGGATCGAGCCGGGCCAGGATCCCTCCAGGATCGAGGAGAGGCAGAAGCTGGAACGGGAGAAGGCGACGCGGGAAGTCGAAACCCGCCTGAAATCCTGGCAGAAGCTGATTTTCCGCAAGGTGCTTCGGGGCTGCCATACCTTCATCCCGCTCCGGGAGGAAATGAAGGGCCTGGCGATGATGGGGGCCAACACGGTCAAGAAGGTCTGCCGGATTTTCTCCCGCCATCTCCGGGAAAAGGGAATAATCGGGAACGCGGAGGATCTTTATTTCCTGAAGATCGAGGAAATCCTGCCCCTGGTGAAGGGGGAGGCCCCTCCTCCCGACCTCGCCCTCAGGATCCGGCGCCGCCGGGAAGAATACCGGATAAACCAGGAGATCGAGCTCCCGGAATCGTTCCGCGGCCGGCCGGTCCCCCGGCCCCGGACCACCCCGGAGGTGGACCGTTCCGCCCGGGTATTAAAGGGCATCCCGGTCAGCCCGGGGAGAGTGACCGGGAAAGCCCGGGTGATTCTTTCCCCCCGGACGGAGGCGAAGATTTTGCCGGGAGAGATCCTGGTGGCCCCGGTAACCGACGCGGGTTGGACCCCGCTTTTCCTGGTGGCCCGGGGACTGGTGGTGGATGTCGGGGGCCTGTTGTCTCATGGCTCGATCGTGGCCCGGGAATACGGGATTCCCGGGGTCATCAACGTTAAGGGAGCCACCCGGATCATCCGGGACGGCGAGCTGATCACCGTCGATGGCGACCGGGGGGAGGTAATACTGAGCAACTGATCAGGGGCAAGGAGCAAAGAGCAAGAAGCAAAGCGCATAGCGCATAGGGAAAAAGAGCAAAGAGTAATTTAGATATGATTATAAATAAAAAAACAATTATGCGTGTATGTCAAAAATCCTTGTCATTCCGGGCTTGACCCGGAATCCAGATTGTTTTTCTGGATTCCTCCCGCCGATGACGGGACGGGAATGACGATTAATGCGCAATTACTTAAGACGCTGTGTATAAGAAAAGAAAAGCCTTTTTACTTTTTCCTTTTTACTTTTCACTCATCTTTATCAATTGTATTTTGGCCGGCTGCTTCTGGCGGATCCGGGAGGACAGCCCCTTTAACCGCATTTTTCTTCCCAGCCCGGCCGAGGAAGGCCGCCTGGGTGAGATGTTTTTATTCGAGCTTAAAAGAACGGTGAAATTTATCGATGATCCTTTTGTCACCGGCTATCTTGACGCCATCGGCCAGCGAATCTCGGTCCAGGCCCAGGAACAGCCGTTTCCCTTTCATTTTTACATCCTGGCCGATCCCCGGATCAATGCCTTTGCCGGGCCGGCCGGGCAGATTTTTATTACCGCCGGATTGGCCGGCGAGGCTAATAATGAATCCGAGCTCGCTGGGGTTCTGAGTCATGAAATCGCCCACGTGGCCCGACGCCACATCGCCCGGATGATCCAGCAGCAGCAGGGGATGGCCCTGCCCACCATTGCCGGGATCATGGCCGGGATGATGGTTCCGAATCCGCAAGCGGGCCAGGCCATTATCGCCGGGACCATCGCCGGGGTGGAAAGCGTGGCGCTCGGATACACCCGGTTGGATGAAGAGGAGGCTGACCAGTACGGGATCGGCTATTTGAGCCGGGCCGGCTACGACCCGCACGGGATCATCCGCTTTCTGGGACGGCTGGTGAAGGAAGAAGGGATCGAGAGCGGAACCCTGGCTCCCTATCTCGAGACCCACCCGCCCCTGATCCAGAGGATCGGTTACCTGGAAAGCCTGTCTCCACCCGCTTCCCGGGCGGCAATAAATCTGGTTGGTTCCGACCGGCTGAAGCTGATCCAGGCCAAATTGATCGCGGAATATAAAGAGATTAACGTGGCCCGCGGTTATTTTGATGAAAAGTTGAAGAGTGATCCTAAAAATCCGGATCTGCATTTCGGATTGGGGCTTCTTTACCAGCGGCAGAAGATGTGGGGCGAGGCGCTGGCTGAACTCGGTAAGGCCCTGGATTTGTCCGGACCGAACGCGCAGATTCTCTGGGAGCTTGGAAACGTCTACCTCCCAAAGGGTGATTTCGATTCCGCCGCGGCAAGCTTCAGCCAGGCCACCGAGCTAGATTCCAAGAACAAAAGTTTATTTTTAGCCTTGGGGCAGGCTTACCATGAAGCCAAGAAACCTGAACCGGCGATCAAAGCCCTGGAAAGCGCGATCGCGCTGGATCACGACC
>Ga0315285_10002547_pt1 | contig 19035 bp, 25 predicted proteins | sample YL17G09_36_MG_FD_203698 | JGI IMG/M metagenome (GOLD analysis project Ga0315285, IMG submission 203698) | Sediment microbial communities from Yellowstone Lake, YNP, Wyoming, USA - YL17G09_36 | ecosystem: Environmental > Aquatic > Freshwater > Lake > Sediment | place: USA: Wyoming | collected...
GCGAAGAATCTAGCATATTGCATCAACGAGTTGGGAAAACGCGGTGTCGGTTTCGTCTTGATAACCCAGTACAGCACGAGCATATCGCCCGAGATCCGCAACGTGGGCACTTACTTCATAATGGCCGTGATGAGCGAGACGGAGATAAAGCGGTTCAAGGATGTGACCCTGCACCCAAGCTCAAAGTTGATTACTAGGCTTCCTAGGGCGGTGAGCTACGTTTTCAGCCCTTACTGGTATCCTGAACCGTTCTTCATCAGGCACAGGAAAGTGGCCGGAGCGACGAAGGTGGCTGAGGAAGAAGATAATTAAGCGCCGATTTGATTGCGGACGGTCTCCCGAAGGACGCCTTGACGTTCGCCAAGTGGTTGTGTGTCGAAATACCCCATATCTCACAATGGAAGCAAGAAACTTGGCGAGTTCTTCAGGGAGATCCTCACGTTCCACGTCCCGCCCTCCAAGAAGAGGAAGATTCTCGATCCTACCTGCGGGAAACGGTATCTGTGGGCGGATTTTCTCAAGAGAGACATTGATGGAGCCCGGAAGCTGAACGGCTACGGGAAGGTGGTCTTCTCTGACAAAGCCGATTATGGCCAAGAGGTCGTATCAAACGTCAAGGACCTCAAATTTCATAACCGATTCGACGGGATTGTCTACGATCCGCCTTACTTCTTCGGCTGCAAGCGTTCGAGCGATCCGCGGAGTGCTGATTACGGTGGGTATTCGCAGACCTATGCTGATCTGTTATGGTTCATGGACATCGGTAATGAAAAATTCCCTCCCTGGCTCAAGGGCGATGGGAAGCTCATCCTGAAATGCAGCGACCAGTATCAGGTTAGGGAAAGGAAGTTTTACTCGCACCACTCGATGTGGATGAGCAGGCTGACGAATTTCAGGATCGTCGATGCCTTCATTTTCGTGCATCATCATATGTCGCCGACGGCTTTCCAGGTGAAGGATCGGCCCTGTTCGGTGATAATGCACACTTTTTTTCTAGTTTTCCAAAAACGAGACTAAATGGGATTGAGCTTTAATATCGAAGGCTTGGTTTCGTCTTCAGTCCCTACTGGTATCTTGAACCGTTCTATATCCGCCACAGGAAGGTGAAAAGTAAAACCTTTTGAAATTTTCACGTTCTTTAGAGATAATTCTTTAAAAATCAGAATTAAAACACAAGCATAAATTTATTTGTTCTTCTTCTTATTATATAGCAATGATTTCCAAGTTAAATGTAGAATTAAAAAACGAAAAAGTATTCGATAGCATTTTAACTATTTGTGAAGATTTAGCTAAAGAGTATAGATTAAATCAACCAATTAAAAATAGGAAAGATAAGGGACAATTCTTTACACCTAAAAAAGTAAGCATATTCATGGCAGATATGTTAGACCTGAACCAGCAAACTATAAAAATTCTTGATCCGGGGGCTGGTTTTGGAATATTAACTGCTGCAATTTGTCGAAAAATGAGTAGTTGTCAAAATAAAAATGTTGAGATAGTGCTATATGAGAATGATCCTTTAATTCTAGAAGGATTAGAGAAAGTAACTATTCTTTGTAAAAATGCATTAGAAGAATTAGGGCATATAATAAAAATAAACATTATTAAAAGTGATTTTATAATCGATGAAAAATTAATTGATGGTGATAAAACTTATTATGATATAATCATATCGAATCCACCATATTACAAATTATCCAAATCAGATATTCATTCAATAAAGATGAATAATTTTGTGTTCGGACAGCCCAATATTTATTATTTTTTCATGGTCCTTTCTACATTGAAGTTAAAAAACTCAGGCCAAATGGTATTCATTACACCTAGAAGTTTTTGTTCGGGTTTATATTTTAAAAAGTTTAGACAATGGTTTCTCGAAAAGATGTCAATATCAAAAATACATATATTTGAATCAAGAAAAAAAGTTTTTCCAGATGAAAATATTCTACAAGAAACAATTATACTAAAAAGTGTAAAAAACGAAGAAAAAAATTCTATTGAAATTTCCTCATCTATTGATAGTCTTTTCAAAAAAATGTACAAAATTAAGGCTTCACATGACGACGTTATACATAGACGAAATGGAGATATTGTTATTAGAATTCCCACTTCAGAGCAAGATTTACAAACTTTAAAAATTATGGATAAATGGCCAACCAAGTTAAAAGATCAGGGATTAACCGTATCAACTGGTCCTGTTGTACCCTTTAGATGTAAAAAATATCTAATATCTAACTTAGAGAATTCTCAAAAATATGTACCTTTAATTTGGATGAATAATTTTGAGAACTCTAATATTATTTGGCCAATTCAAAATTCAAAACCACAGGCAATTGCTTTTTCGGAAGAAACATCTCGATTATTGGTGACTAATGACAATTACGTATTGATAAAGAGATTTTCATCAAAAGAACAAAAACACAGATTATCAACCGCAGTATTGTTAAAGTCTAAATATCCATTTGAGATGATAGGTATTGAAAACCATGTAAACTATATACATAATAATAAAAATGGTCTACCTTTAGAGAACATGTATGGATTATCAGTGTATCTAAATTCATCTCTCACAGAAAAATATTTTAGAATACTAAATGGCAATACTCAGGTAAACGCTAATGACCTTAATATGGTTCCATTTCCAGATATTAATATATTGAAAGAAATTGGGAAAATAGCTCTAAATAAAGATGGCTCCATGAGTCCAGATGAGATAGTTTATCCATTATTGAGAAAACACTGTTTGATCACAGACCAAGAGGTCGAAACTAAATGACAAAGATAGACGAGTCTATAGAGATATTAACTGATTTAGGTCTTCCCAGAGATCAACAGAATGAACGCTCAGCCCTAACTCTGCTTTCTTTACTAGACTTGAAAGAAAAAGATAAATGGTCATCTTCCAAAAAGAGAAATATTAGAATTCACGATATTTTACTTTTTATAGACAGTTCTTATGCGAAAAAATACGCTGAGAATACGCGAGAGACTATCAGGAGACAAACGCTTCATCAATTTATCCAAGCTGGGATTGTCGTTATTAATGAAGACGAACCAGGCAGATCGACTAATAGTCCAAAAACGGTATATTGCATTTCTAACGAAGCACTGAATGTAATCAAAAAATATTCTTCTGAAAAGTATAAGGAGGCGTTAGATAATTTTATTCGATCTAAAGGAAAACTTGTTGAAAAATACGCTAAAACAATAAAAGACGAAGACGTAGCTATATCATTACCAAGTGGAAGAGAGATCGAGCCATCTCCCGGTCCGCACAATCAATTACAAAAACAAATTGTGGAAATATTACAGCCTAGATTGATACCTAATACAAAATTATTATATATTGGAGATACAAAAAGAAAAATGCTTTTTATAGATAAAGCAACTTTAGAAAAATTGAAAATTCCTATAACAAAACACGATAAATTACCTGACGTTGTACTTTACGATGAAAAGAAGAAGATGCTTTTTCTTATCGAAGCTGTAACTTCACATGGTCCAATCTCACCTAAACGACAAATGGAACTTGAAGAATCACTAACTGATACAGATGTGCGTAGAGTATACATTAGTGTGTTTCCTGATTTTCACGAATTTAAAAAGCATATAGATAATGTAGCTTGGGAAACCGAAGTGTGGATTGCTTCAAATCCCGATCATATGATACACTTCAATGGAGAACAATTTTTAACTGTTTACGAAAGGCTATAGAAAAACATTTTTAGTAAAAACTATAATAGGCATCTCATAAAATTAAAATAATCCATCTTCTCTCCACTTCTTCTCCATCTCATCATCCTTCTTCCCGCAGCTCGGGCAGGCCTCGCTCACGATGATACTTTCGGACTTGCTCCTCCTCATGGTCACGCTGCGCCCGGCCCGGCAGGCCGTGCGTTTAGCGGAAAAGGCTCCTTTCTTAACCATGAGTTCTATCGTGCCCTTTCCGCAGAACGGGCAAGGCCAGTACTCGTAATCAAGCGTCGACATAATGATAAAATGCAGTCCTATCGATATATTTTCAATTTTTACAGCGATGCAGCCTGTTTCGGCATTTTCCGTAATTCGTGCGTCCGTGAGAGGTATGGTATAACCTTGGCATAGTACTCTCATGGCAGACGAGTCCCTTCTCCGGAAGACGATAACCGAGAAGCTTACAGGCAGCCCGGCGGAGACAATCGTCTACGACTACTTCGACGGCAAGCTCAGGATGGGCACGGATGTCTACGACGTCGGCCAGGTATCCTTCAGCGAGGTGGCGCACGCCGTTTTGGACACACTGAAAGGGCTGTACGGCGAGTACACGACCGTACCGCACACGTTCAACGCCGAGACCTACCAAAACAGCCGGTTCAGCGCGGACGTGCTCGCACTGGGCAGCAGGGGCATACTGGAATTCACGATTAAGCGCAAAGAGGCGGTTAAGTGAGATGCACGATCTGCAATGATAACGTGAAGAAAGCCCAGCTCTACCGCGGCGACCGCGGCACCGAGTACGAGGGCAAGCCACTTTGCCCCGAGTGCTATGATGACGGCGACTTCTCAGCAGTCGTGATGTACGGCCGCGACGAGGAGCCGAAAGTCATAAGCAGGACACGCAACGACACCGAAGGCGATTTCCGCGCAAGGTGGGTGGCAACGGATCCCTGGCGGGGGTACTATGAGGTTGAGAGCGACACATACGCCCGTATGCACAGGGCGGACTCGCTTCACGGCCACGAGAGCCAGGCCATGCTGAAGGGCTTCGACAGCAGGATAATGGAGCTATACGATGACAGAGGCATCGAATACGCCCGTGCATTAGCCCGCTCCTCGAACGTCTTCTACGGCAGGTACAGCCTCTTCGTCAGGAAGGAGCAGGCGGCTCCGGGCGTGGTGCTCGTCGGCGCAGCGAAGGCCGAGGTCGACTTCGACAACCCGCGCTGGCAGAGGAACATCATCTTCGACGAGGCTACACTGGGCGAGGTTGCGAAGCTGTTCCCGGAGCGCGGGATACAGACGGATTTCGATGTCGTGAAGCTCGCGAAGGACTATGGCGAGGGCCTGATGGACGAGCTTGACAGGCGCACGAAGAAGCAGCCAAAGATCGCGGGGAGGGAGTATGTCGTCTGAAAGCAAGATACCCGGCCTTTACGGGCAGGAGAACGTCCCTATAGAAGACCACATTATCTATCAGCGGTACAGGATCGAGTCCATCGGCTTCTACTGGATGATAGCCGAGATCGACCCGAAGGAGCGGCTGGCTTTCGGCTACGCCAACCTGAACAACGACGACTTTGCCGAGTGGGGATACATCAGCATAGACGAGCTGCTGGAGAACGGAGCTGAACTAGACAAGGAGTGGAAGCCATGCACGTATAAAATGGCACTTAAGACAATCAAAAAGGAAAGGGCAATTTCATAGGCTTTTATTTCTACGAGGTGGCGGATATCGACAATAATATTAACCTAGAAATAACAGTCTGAGTGATTTGCATCGAATCATTCCCAATAAATCGGAAACTTCGTTAAAGATGCTACTATTATTGTTGCTCTTCACAGTCTATTTTTCTTATCGATTATCTACAGTACTGAAATTATTTTTATATCCTGAGCAGGTAGGCGTCATTATTTCAGGCTCGGATAGTCTTCTACAATCCGTATTATACAACATTTTGCCTCTTGTTTTACTCTTTATTTCCTACATCTTCTCCAGCAAGCTCATCATCAGAAAGTACAATCTCAAACCTCTCGAACAAGAAAAAAAAGCTCTCGATGAGGAGCTTTCTTCATATTTAGAAAGCACGGCAGGCATTGAAAAAATTCCGGAGTTTATGCTGCACCCGTCTGCGACATCAAACTCGTTCGCATTCGGAAAAAGCAAACAAAGGGCTAAAATCGTATTAACTAAAGGGTTGATAGAAAATTTCAATCAGCACGAGATTCAGTCTGTGATTTTGCATGAATACGGTCACATCGTAAACGAGGACATAGGTTTTGTAACTTGGATGGAATCGTTCATTGATATTCTCAAATACTATCTTCTGATTCTTGGAGGTTACCAGCTTTATTTAATAATCAGATATCTGCTTAATGGGAGCTCTTTTGAAACGGTTTATAGTTTTACCGCTAATTCGTTCTATTGGTTCCTGATCAATGCTCTAGTTATTGGAGTCATTCCTTATTTGTTATTTAACCAGATATCCAGATCCAGAGAATACCTGGCAGATGCGTACGCATGCAGAATGCAGGGAACACACGATTTATTTGAAAAAACCTTATTGAAAATAACCAAGTATATCGTATTCTCTCCTTACGAATTCAAGGGGCCTAGCCGACTCCTAATCGCTTTACCGACATCCTCAGAAAAAACCAACCGTGTGCTAAGATATCTTAGCTCAAAGCATCCCCCACTAGATCAGCGTATCTCTGCTATGCGGGGAGAGGCGCCGAAGACCCACAAAAACATTGAACTAGACATCGAAACGATGGCTTGGCTTGGTTTGATTTCTTCGTTAACTACGATAATTTTAAGCGAAGCAATTTTTGATTGGGTCTTAGCGTCTCTGAATATCGTGCATTTTCCCGAAATGGGCCTTCCCCCTATACCGCTACCTACTGAAGTGTGGCTCGACTTGTTCGGACCGTGGCTCTACTTCATTCGCTACTTCATTATCGTGTTCCCATTTGTTATCGTGCTTGTCTTTGTCCTAGTTTTTTACCGGGAACTGTTTTTAGAAAATAAGTTGGCGTTGCTTCAAGACGTATTGGTTTGCTTCTCGATTTCTCTATCTGTTCTCTTAGTTTACGGGTCTATCTCACATGGTCGACTGTTTAGTTTACATCCAAGAACTGCTTCCTTGATGCCTGATCCGTTTTCAGAAATATTATCCTTGAATTATCTCATTCCATTTTTTATAGTAATAGTTGCTGGATACTCGTTACTGTTCCGATACGTCCATTTACATGCTAAGAATTAGTCATTCAAATAACTTCTTTAAATCATCTTCCGACAATGCGGTAAGGGAGATTACGCCTTTCATTTTTTCCTCCATATCTTTGTCGATTATCTTGAGTAAAATTCCCTTATCGGTTTCAAAAAAGAGAAACCGTTGGGATTCTCCATTTTCTTTAAAAATACCCCCGCTTCTTCTCTTTAAATTAAGTATATCCACCAGATCGATGGGAAGTGCGATTCTTGACGAGTTGCCCTGCCAGTACGTATTTGATGAGCCTAAGAATTTCTTGATTCTTATTTTTAATTCCTTCGAATCATCGGACATAAAATCAGGCTGTTCACTAGTGTGTAAAAGACCTAAGATAAGATTTTTCATCTAGTTTTTCATGAGGAAACGATTCGCTCTGAGCAAGGCGGACACGCCAGAGATTCTTACTTACGGGTCCTTGGAGCGATGGAGCATCATAATCACTATACTAGAGATAATTCTGAGGAAGATGAAAGCAGGTAGAAAGCCACCAATCCTTGTAAAGACTATCGAAGTAGATGACTTCGGCTTCCATGTTAATAGTATACGGAACACGATGGACGTACTAAAAGAAGCTAAAGTGTTTGAACCTTATGAGAAAGAAGTTGACGAATATCAGATTACCTTAACCCCGAACGGAATTAAACTACTCCAAAATGATTTGAATAAATGGAGCATCGTGTTACAGCGGAAATATGTTGATAAATTAAGGATCCAGAGCCTTGAGATATTCCGCGAGATTCTTGACGAGATTAACACCTTCCTTTAGAGGAGCATATGAGGGGAGGCCTAGTGTGAAACTGCCTTTACACATGTTACTCCATTGACCTTGAACGCCTGTGGAAAGCACGTCTTCTCCATTATAATGTCTGTAAAAGAAGTCAGGCCATAGTTTTTCGTAATCATTTTCAAACTTGTAACCATAACCAAGTATTGCTAGAAATCTATTCTTCATAACATGTGGTTCGAAAACCGTACCGTCTTTATGTGAGTGGACATCAATCACCCACTTTGCGTCGTTTTTCTTCATCAACTCATAAAATTTCCTAGGACCAGTACGAAGCGGGCGCGTCGATTGAGGTGTCCGTTTGTATCGCGGGAACTCGTCCAGCTTGAACTCCTTCACGACAACATCCGGGAGAGCAAGCTTCTCGACTTCTTTGACTACGTTTATCGCATAACTCTCGTCCGGGTGGTAGCCGTACAGCAGTAAAACGTTCTTCCTCTTCGCGATGATAACCACCGTTCATTTCTGCAACTTTTCCACTTTCTGCAAATTCGTCACAAAATGAAAACAAGACAAAACATGGAATATTATGTATTAATAGTTGTTTTCCAGTCGGGTTTTTAAAAAACAAACCCGATTACGGCTCGGAGTGATCGAAATGTCTGAGCAGGACTATAGGAGAAAGCGGGCGAGAGGGTTCCCGTCCATCGAGTTAGCAGGTGCACAGCTAGACGCCTCGATGGCGGACGAGCAGGACAGGGAAAGAAAAGACTGGTACATGAGGCAGCTCATGCACTCGGACGGGCCGATCGAGAAGGACCTGGTGCGGGGCGCGGCGCTTGGCCTCTTCAGCTACGTCCAGTACGAGGAGATGGAGCGGAGCAGCCACTACAGCCACAAGAAAGGTTGGTTCGGCCACACATCCGACGAGGAGAGCAACTCCATTCGCAGCAAGCGCTGGGCTATCGAGAGGTGACGTGATGTACGACAGGCTATGGCGAGATCTTGAGAAAGTGTACGAGGAGCAGAGGGAGGTAATATGCTCCTGCCAGAAGACCAACGGCCGCACAAGGTGGACGATCGAGTTCACCGACCAGAACGAGGCTAATCGCTTCGAGGAGAAGCTGAACGCCCTGCGCCGCGTCTTCAAGCCATCGAAGGGGGTGGAGATCCGTGTCGCTGATCCTGAGGGATAAGAGGCAGCTAGCGGGCTCAAGCCCGTTCGGAGCCCTACTTGCAAATCGTTACGATGAAAACGCTTGGCTCTCCATCTTCGGAGAGGAGCGGCTGAGCACACGCGTTTGCACGGTGATCGTCAGAGAGAGCGTACGATGCACTTCGAGCGCCCATGGCGGGTCATACGAGCGGGGTCTCAGCTACCGGAGGCGTGCGGTAGCCTACTGCTGAGGTGATGCGATGATAATTGAAGCAATCATCATGCTGCTCGCGATGGCATTGCCCATCATCTTCGTCGTAAGAGGAGACGACGACTCTGAGGAAACGGAGTACGAACGGACGAGAATATTCACCCACTATCCCGACGGCAGCGTCGAAGAGGAGGAGTACTAGAATTGTTGGACGCGAACCCCGTCCTCATCACATTCCTACAGCTGGCCGCAACCTTGTTCGTGCTGACGGCAATCGCCAAGGTCCTCAGGGCCGAGTTCGACAAGACCTCGATGGCGATACTGATCGGCCTCTCGGTTTTCCTGGGATACTTCCTCTTCTGGATGGTCGAGGCTATCACGGCGGGGTTCGTGCTCCTGCTGCTTCTCAAGATGGTTCAGAAGTCACGGGAGCCGGAACCGGGACCATTCATTCCGCCCGAGTTCGACGAGGACAGGGGGCTTCAGGATGAGCGGCGAGAAGAGTGAGAAGGACGCTGCCACCGAGCTGGCGAGGATACTGAAGTCGCTCGACCAGAGACTGACATCAATCGAACAGCAGATGCAAGCCGGGCACAACTCGCCGGTGATTAGGAGCTCCAAGGAGCCGTCCCATACACTCGAAGCGACCGAGAAGGTGATGACAGGCGGAGGGTTGCAGACGAACACCACCGTGCCCGTATGCGCGGTCTGCCATCAGGTCGTCTCAGGCCAGTATTACGTCTGCCACCACTGCAACGAGATCGTCTGTGCATCGTGTGCCATTGTCCACAACAACATGGCTCACTGCGAACGCTGCCTACGGAAGGAACACCTCGACCTCTCGAAACGCGAGTATCTGACCCTCATCTGCGTCGCAAACGGCATTACAAACCCCGATACGATTGCCGAGCTGACATCGCTTCGCGTCGACCAGGTACGACGTTCGCTATCCAAGCTCTCATCGAGCAACCTGACAACGACGGAGAAGGCGCTGTTCGGCTTGCAGTGGGACATCAAGCTCACTGACGAGGGCGCGATAGCCGTGAACGTATACCGCCGCGTCTACGGCAGGCACGAGGATGTGGCCGGGTTCGGGCGGAAGCTGAGGGAGTATCTGGCTGAGACGCCTTAGGAGATGGGGAAAATGGCTGCGGGTATGGAGTGGACTGAAGCGACGCGCGAAAGGATCGATAGGCTGGCCGGGCACCTGAACGGCGATATGCTGCGAATGATGCTCTACGACAGCATCACCGAGGACGATCCGAGGAGGGCGGGTGAAAGCAGGGACGATCTGGAATCGCTGCTGGCCTCGTACGAGCCCCGGCTCTGGGATTCGCAGAGGCCCGTAATCACTGCGCCTAAGCAGATGGATCTCGAAGGAGAGCTGAGGCTGGGAAAAGTGTACCAGGGCGACGTACCGATGTGCGAGTTCAGGCTGCCACTCGACAGGCTCACGAGGCACCTAGGCATCTACGGCCAGACAGGACACGCCAAGACGACGCTGTTCTTCCATCTACAGGACCAGCTAATTGAGGCAGGCGTTCCCTTCCTAGCCTTCGACCCGAAGAACGACTGCCGCGTGATGCTCCGCAAAGACGAGCGGATGACGGTAATCCCGTGGCGCAGGCTTCAGTGGAACCCGCTCAGGTCACCGCCCGGCATGCCCGTGCACGACTGGTGGGCTAATCTCAGCCAGATAACCGGCTACTCCTTCGGTTGGTTCGTCGCAAGCTCGAACTACCTACAGCAGCAGCTTGACACTCTGTACGACCGCTTCATGGAGACGGGCAGGCTCCCCACAATCATCGAGCTGCAATCCGCCATAAACCAGACGTCCGTCAGTTCGCGGAGGAAAGCAGATTACCACGACTCTGTCGAGAACCGCATCCAGACGCTCGTCTCCGTCTTCAGCGGATGCTTCGTGAGGGAAGGCATACCGATCGAGGAGCTGGTGTCGATGCCATGCAGCATCGAGCTTTCAGGCCTCCGCCCAGCCGAGGCGAACTGGCTGGTGGAGACGATCCTGAGCTGGATATACTTCTACAGGATGTACAACGGCCATCGCGGCGAGAAGCTGAGGCATGTCATCTTCGTCGACGAGTGCCACCGCATCTTCGACCGCTCGAAGGAGTACAGGGAGACGGCGGTGGAGATGGGCACGCCTATGATTGCCGTTTTCCCGTCGCAGTTCAGGGATTTCGGCACGGGTATGGTGTTCGCGAGCCAGGTGCCTTCGCAGACGATGAACACGGTACACGCCAACACGCTGGTGAAGTTCGCGGGTAACCTGTCGAGCGGACTGGACATCGAGTCGGTTTCGGAAGCGATGGGGCTGAAATATGAGCTCAGGGACGACATCCACAAGCTGAGGCGCGGCCAGTGGATCGTGCGCATGAGCGACGGATGGACCGAGCCGTTCCTCGTTGAAGTGCCCGACTATCCGAAGGGCAGCGATGTGACGGAGGCCGAGGTTGCGGAGCGGTTGGAGCGGAACCTTGGCAAATATTTGGTCAAGGACAAGCTCAGGCCCATGGCTGTGGCGATGGAAGCGCCGGGCGTGCTTCTTCCGGAGATATCTCAAGACGCGTGGCTGATGCTCACGCACATTACCGAACATCCGTTCTCCGGTTGCACGTCCCGCTACAAGGCCCTCGGCTTCTCGGGTCGACGCGCCCAGGCAACGAAGAACGAGCTAGTAGCCAAGAAACTGGTTAACGAGGTAGAGGTTCCTCTGGGCGGGTTCAGACCGGTCAAGTTCCTTGCGCTCACCCCGTTGGCGATCGGCATGCTGAAAGCCATCCATCGCGACGTGAGGCTCTGGAAGCACACCGGCCACATGGGGTTCAGGCATCAGCTGTATCTTGTGCTGATCGCGTACTCCCTCGAAAAGCGGGGCTGGGTGGTCTCGCGGGAGAAGTCCCTTGGGAACGGCAGACGCGTGGACATTTACGCCGTCAAGGGCGGCCACACGATGGCGGTGGAGGTGGAGCTGGGCGAGTTCGATCGAGGCGTTGAGCTTTCGGCGCTGGACGAGGTGGACGAGATCCTCATCGTCACCGAATCCCGGTCGAACGGCGTCGAACAGGGTGGCCGGGTTAAGATGCGCTGTGCGGTCGACTTTCTGGCCGAGTTGCGTTCCAATAGTAATAACAGTATCCTTGGAAATTTATCCATTAACCCAGAAAACCTCGTTTCTAACTCCATTCCTGAGAAGGAACCCGGAATAAAGGCAGGTGACAACGATGCCTGATTATAACACAGTAAAGCGCCCGCCTAATTATGGCGACGACGACTATGTATTGCGGGCGCTTTACAGGCTGCTTGGAAAGCACTTCAGCCCCAAACGCAACAAATCCCCTTCCTCCTATACCAACAGGCCTGTGAACCGCGGGTTCGGAAGGGCAGCGGGTTCGAAAGGCCCCTCTGGTCCCAGAGGCTCGTACGCCCAGCAGTACAGGCCGAGCTACGGCCACGGCCAAAGCAGCGGCTTCGCCGTACCGAAGAAGCCTGAGCCGAGCTACCCTCGCGAGTCCAGGCCCTTCGTGCAGTCGCTCCCGCAGCCGAGGACGGAGCCGGACACGGAGGAGCTCCTGAGGCGGCTTGAGCAGAAGGCCGATGACAGGCTTGTCGAGCAGGTGATGGCGAAGCTGGAAGCCGAATCGAAGGCAACCGAGAAGGCGGTTGAAACCAGCACAGCCGAACCTCAGTCTGATTCAGCGCAACCAGAACCAACAAAGGAAGAAAGCGCATCCGAAACGACGCAGGAAGCTGGAACGCACGAAGATTCTAAAACGGATGCGAACGCAAAGCCGGAACCCGAACCGCTCGACGACCTCTACGAGCTTGACCTGGACGAACTCGAATGGCTCGATGAGGAGATGCACGGGCTGGTCGTCGAGGCGGAAGACGGTGAGCCGGCATTCGTCACCCTAGAAGCATTGGAAACAGGCTTGGAACAGGCGCAGGATGTGCCAATGACCGAATCGGTCGAGTTGGTCAAGCCCGAGCTTACCGTGGCTTTGGAACCATGTGTCGACATCGAGCCACTCAAGCCACTAGAGCCGGGAATCGCCGAGCGGGAAGAAGAGGTCGATGACGGGGAGGCCGAACCGCTGTGAAGAACGCCGGGAAGGGCATACGCATCAACATGAAGGTCGAAGGCGAACCTGCCGAGTGGCTGGAGGAGTGGAAACGCCGTGGGCTTGTAACAAGCTATACGGACGCTGTCGTGCAGTCTCTGCGCTCTCTGAAGGAGAAAATAACAGAACAGGATCTGAAAGCTGCTAGGTTAAGCAACTCAGAATTTTCGGATGATAATTTCTGACGATAGAACCTTTCTTGATAAGTATATGTAAATTTATTTATTGTTGGATGGAGGTTTCCAGATTCATGGGCGTACGCATAGGAGTCGACGGCATTGACAAGCTGATCCGGGAGCTTGACGAGATGCAGGACGGGTTAAAAGCGGAGACTATAGCTTTCTGGTGCAAGCGGGTCTTGAACGACGTCAAGATGCGAGCTGCCTCGGAAAAGGCTGAGGAGATCGTTATGGACACGATACCGACCGCCGACGGAAACTTCCAGATAAGGTTCAGCAGCCCGCCGCAGTTCGTTGGCATGATAAAGGACTCTGTCGCCGGCTATCTCCCACAAATGCCGATTACTACTCAAGCGTTCTTCGAGAAGTTCGTCGAAGTCCTGGATGAAAAATCCAAGGAGGACGCTTGAAATGCCGGCGAACATCGGGCAACTGCGAGTTGTAAAACGGCGCTTCTACGATATCCAATCGGACCTGATGGGTTCGAAATTCCATGATCTCGAAAACAACCTCAATGCGTTCGTCGAATTCTGCGAAAAGGACCCGGTCATATCGGAAATTACTAAGCCCCTTAGGGAGAACAAAGCTGTCAACGTTCAGGCCTGGTACGATGAGATATTCAAGACAGGAGGGTCAATGGTTGGAAGCAAGAGGTACAAGCTCCCCACCGACACTTTCCAGCAGGCATCGATTCTTTACCAGTTCGTCTTAGGAATCCAGTCCGATGCCTTTAACTTCCTAAGTTTCACAATCGGCGTGTACGGGACTTCGAAGTACGACGATTCCGTGCGTGCGTTCACTAGCGACATAGTCAAGAAGCTGTTCCGTTATATCGACCAAAAGCTTGACGATGAAGAGGCGGGGTTAGTGAGAAAGCCTCCAGCAGTTACTCCCTCACCAGAGCCCACGCCACCATCGGAGGTCTTCATCGTTCATGGCCACGACGATACTATGCTTACTCAAGCGGAGCTTCTCGTCAGAAGGGTTGGCATAGCGCCTGTGATTCTCAGCGACAAGTCTCCAGAGGGGCAGACTATAATGGAGAAGTTCGAAAGATACTCCAAGGTTCCGCACGCAATCGTGCTTCTCTCACCAGACGATAAGGGATGCAGGGGGTGTGATTTTCCCGAAAAGGGGATGACTAGGGCGAGGCAGAACGTAATCCTGGAGCTTGGGTTCTTCACAGGCAAACTCGGTAGAAGGGGCGTCACTGTGCTGCATCGTACTGCACCGGACTTTGAGATGCCTTCAGACTATCATGGGGTAGAATACATCCCCTATGACGAGAGGAGCGAGTGGAAAATCAAGCTGGCCGCCGAACTCGAAAGGGCTGGCTACCGTGTGGACTATTCGAAAATCACTTGAGGAATCTAGAGAACTCGCCAATATCCACGGTCCAGTCCTGGGCTGATCTCTCCTTCCACTTCTTGAATGCCTCGTCGCGGTGACTTTCGAAGGTCTTCAGGTCACAGCCGTTCACTTTCATGAAGTGTTCCACAACCTTGTTGTAGTCCAATTTTCCCTCCGATGCCAAAATTCCAGCTAGTCCGATGTGTTTGACGTGGTGGCACATATCGCACAGCGCTATGAACCCGACAAGTGTCTGAAGGTGCTTCTCATCGTCGTACTGCCACATCTCGTGGCAGTTCAATCGTACGCCAGACGCACCGCAAATGCCACATCTATGGCCATAGTCTGCGTAAGCCTTCCTCCTTACCTTGTCCCATTCCTCTTGGGGCAGTACCTTTCTCAGATTCGTGTACCAAGTGGTCGCTGGGACTAGTTCTATCTGTAGCTTGAGCGTCAAGATATCACCCGAAAACGTCTTCGTTTCCTTTCCTCAGCTTGTCCACCAGTTTTTCGCAGACAATAAGGTCGTCAACCGCGTGGTTCTCGATTTCCTTGAACTTGCCCTGCCTGAACAGAACAGGGATATCCCTGCCTCTGACTGGGCAGCTCCTTGAAATCCCGTAAGAATCAAGCCACCTATCCATGCTCACGTAATTGGCTCCTTGGAACTGGTAGAGGTCGAACCACTTCTTGTGGTAGATCGTCCTGTAGATTTCCGGTGTAAGCAGGCCGTTGTGTCTCAGCCTCTCGATGATGAAGGGGACGTCGAACTTCAGGCAGTTATAGCCGAAGATAGAATGGTCGCTGCTGACCATGCCCAGAAAATCCAAGAACTTCTCAAGCAGCCTCTTCTCGTCGGATTCCCAGACCTTCCAGACCCTGATGCCCTCGTCGCTCTTCCACTGTATGGTGAGTATCTGGTCATCGAAGGGGTTCAGGCCGGTTGTCTCGATGTCGAAGAAGTGTCTCATGAAAGTCTAACTTGATGATAAGAGATTTATTCTTTTATTTTTTGGGATAGAATTCCGATTTGTCGGTAGTGAATTACTTCGGTCGTCCCCGTGAAAGAATTCTTGAACAGGATTTAAAGTCGGAGCGATTGGGGGCTTGTGCAAGAATCTGGAAAAACTACGATTAGGCATTCTCCGTTCCCTTGAAAATAGTTTTATTGAAAATGATAAATACCGCTTTATATTTATTTTATTGGAGTTGAAGACGAAAGTAACCGTTTCTATTTTTCTGATTATTCTCTGTGTCTCTTTATTTAATTTGCATATTAGCTACGCGACGGACCAAAATCTAGTTAAAAACGGAGACTTCAGTCAGGGATTAAGATACTGGAATCCTGTGAAGGCTATTCCGGAAGGTACTTTTCCAGAATTCACAGCAGAAGAAGGTCATTTGAAAATTGATGTCTGGAAAGGAACGTTAGGGTATGTCGAACAAAATATATCCCTTCCACAGAGCGCCAAAATCACTTTATCATTAAGAGTCTGGTCGTTGCGCGAAGACGTTGGAGCATGGGTATTGTTTAACACCACCCATGGTAATCTGTATGATTTAGAGCTGGGCGGATGGTATGATGACCGATTTAGTGGCTTCGTCCCAGAGATCAAGTCCGAATTGGGTGCTACTCCATTTACTCGAACATACGATATAACCAAATTTGCTGGGCAAACCGTTACTCTGATGCTGGTGGGAATGGGTCTAGGAAAGCCGTCGGGTAATGATGTCTTTTTCAGTGATGTCCAGATAAAGGCAGTTCAAAATAGAACATCGATAATCACTCTAGGAATAGATTCTGCTACTAGAAAGAGCCAGCACACAGCGGTGCTTACATATGGTAGCAGCATAGGCGTATCGGGCCAAATTTTTCCGAACCCTCCAGCAACTACGGTACGAATCGATTATAACGGATTGAGTGGGACGAAAGCACATAATGTACGCTCGAACGATTTAGGTCAATTTAGCGACAGTTTCGTTCCCGATTCGACGGGCGTTTGGACTGCCACCGCATCGTGGGATGGAAACGCCTCCAATGACCCCGACAGTTCATCGCCTGTCTCATTTGTTGTAAATAATGGCAAATATCAGCTCGATTTTCTTACCGCTGAGATAAATGGAAAGCAGTCCAGCAGTCTTACGATACAAGCGAGAACCAACGAGACCTTGAATGGCTGGGTCGAGGTAAAGTCGAGCGACTCGTATCGTGGAGCGTCGTTGGTGGCTTGTGGAATAAATAATTGGGAGCTGAACAAGTGGGATCTTATTTTCTACGAATTTGGCGCTGGCGGGAATTTAGAGCAAATCGGTTTCAAGTCGGTTAATCAGACTTGGCCAGTTCAAAAAGAAACTTTCATAACCACGAATAATACGGATGGTCTATACAATGTAATCGAAAAATGGTATTTCCCGCAAGAAGCAACCACTATAAACGAATACGATCTGAATACTGGAAAGTTTATTGCAAGTAATCACCCCTCGTTTATAACTAGCGCTAAAAATGGAACTTATTACATAGTATTAATGCAAAGTGAAGTTAATACTGTAGATCGGGTACTTTATGATTGGAATAACGCCTTTAAAGATTACCTAGGTAAATCTAGCCTTTCCATTTGGGATTTTACACCAAGCGACTGGGAGAGCTTGTTTTCAAGGCAATCTGATTTGAAAAATGTAATCATTTTTAAAGTCATTGTTGTTGACGTTGACCCTATATTTAACAAGGTGAAATCCGAGTTGCCCTCGTTAAGTGGTTTGTTGAATGATACCGTCGAAGAAGAAATGATACAGGAAGCAGAGACTTGTTATTCTAAGCGTAATTTTTCACAAGCTAAACAATTGGCCGTTACAATTAATAATTATCTAATTGGTAACGTTACAAAACAGGTGGACAAAGCTGAAGAGATGTCAAAAAAGCTATACGCAAATACAGTTATTAAAATAAGCGATTCAGATAAACTACTTATAAATCAAGCTATTTATTTCGCTAGAGATGGTCTTAAACGTAATGACTTAAAAGACTGTTTGACACAAACAAATGCTATTAAGAGATATATGATCGACAAGGTCTTATCTCATGCAAACGAGCAAATTCTTTTTGTAAAGAGTAATATTATTCCGGATAAAACTTTAGTGAATGATTATTTGACTAGAGCAGATTCTATTGTAAACTGCTCTAAAAACTATTATCTAGAAAATAATTATAATCAATCTTTTATTAAAGCGTTTGAATCTCTTATTCCAATAAACGAAGCAACTGAAGTTGAAAATACTTTTGTAGTAAATTATCTTAACAATATAAATGAAGATCTACAGCAAAAAGGGGATATTTATAAAGATATTATGACACAAAAAAATACGATAAACGAAGCTATAAAAATCCAATCAGATGGGGAACCAAAACAAGCTTATACTTTAGGATTGGGAGTTGAGGTCTGGCTATCTAAAAATGATTCACTTTACGACTCTAGACTTTATTTAATTCCTTTGGGGATGATAGTCGCCTATTTTGTTTGGGGCATACTAATTTATCAGAAAGTGACAGGTATTTTCAGCTTAATTGCATCATTTATTTTATCCACAATTACTTTTGGATGGTTTATTACTCCACTGAATAATGCAATTAATCCCTATCGATTTTTGACGGATGTGATTTCTATTTTAATTATCGGATTGTTTATAGGTACATTTTTTGTGTATCTAATAAATAAAAAATATTTTACTGAGCATTTTTCATCTTATATGAATAAAATAAAATATTTTTTAAAAAAACGTAAAAATGATGCTAATCCAGATACTTCCGAGCAGTCCAATATCCCAGAATAAGACCTAAGAATGTAAGCTCTATTTCGCCTCTACCGTATAATCGTCCAATAGTGTATCCGCATCCTCCTCCACCTATACTACAGTATATTGCATCAAGCATGTTTCTGATGTATAGATAATCCGGTCTTTTATTTTTTTCATTATTGTTGTCTTTTTCTTTATTTTTCGTTTCTTCCATATTTTCTGTCTTTATTTAAGATTTAAATTACTATCGTTTTTACTCCAATTTGATTGGTTCTAAAACTAACCGGCGTTGAAAATGTTTTATTCCACGTCCTGTACCTCGGCGCGAACAGGCGGAACGTCTCGTGCTGCCGGTGTATCGGCGCCACGGCTTCGAGCACGCGGTTCAACCTGTCCATGCTCTTCTGAAGTCCGGCAATTTCTCGGGTTCTCAGCGCAACGACCCTTTCCGTAGTGTCCTTCAGAGACAATGCTTTGTATTCCTTTGGTCTCGCATCCTCGTTCTGTTCCACGAAC